>Ga0209345_10000540_pt1 | contig 47981 bp, 46 predicted proteins | sample Cruoilmetagenom7_FD_187294 | JGI IMG/M metagenome (GOLD analysis project Ga0209345, IMG submission 187294) | Oil polluted marine microbial communities from Coal Oil Point, Santa Barbara, California, USA - Sample 7 (SPAdes) (version 2) | ecosystem: Environmental > Aquatic > Marine > Oil seeps ... | reverse complement strand
CAGCCGCTCGTATTGAATGAAGCCTTCGATTTCATATTTTGGAAGCAGGCGCGAGCGCGTCAGCGAGACCCATGCGGTCCAGGCGATGAAGCCGTAGACGAAGATCAGAACTGCGATGAACGAGGGCGCCAGAACCAATTTGGGCGTATTTTCTTCAAGCCACTTGATCATTTGATTGTCCCGAATTTGGCCTGCCCCCACCATATCGCAGGGGCAGGAACAGGCGTTACATGCTGTTCGCGATACCGTCTGCGAGCATCTGGACCGCATCGGTAGAGGACATGTCCGAGTTGAAATGCGCCGTCACCACATCGGTAATCGCACCGGCCTGCGCGCCGCGCAGGGCCATGCCATGGGCATAGCTCGGCAGCAGTGAACCGCCTTCGGAGCTGGCTTTCATGTCTTCGGACGACAGATGCGCGCAGCTGTCGAATTCATCCAAGGCCACATCGGTTCGGGCCGGGATTGAGCCTTTGTTAAGGTTGAAGACCTTCTGAAAGTTCTGCCCCACGACCAGTTCAGCAAGCAGTTGCTGCCCGGCTTTCTTGTCTTCGCCATCGACGTCGAACATCGCGAAGCTGTCTACGTTGTAAAGGAAGCCTTCGCCCGGCGTAGAGGCGCAGAGGAAGTCTTCGCCCGGCACTTTGCCCGCGGCCATAAACTCACCTTTGGCCCAGTCGCCCATGATCTGGAAGGCGGCTTCGCCGTTCATCACCATCGAGGTGGCGAGGTTCCAGTCACGGCCCGAGAAGTTGCTATCGACAAAGCCACGCATGATGCGCATCTGGTCGAACACCGCGATCATAGCGTCAGAGGTGAGGGTTTCCTTGTCGAGCTCGACAAAGGCCTTGCGATAGCCTTCTGGCCCGAGGATGCCCAGTGCCACAGCCTCAAAAACCGTGGCGTCTTGCCAAGCCTGTCCACCATGCGCCAGCGGGATGATCCCGGCCTCTTGCAGCTTCTCGGCGGCGGCGTTGAACGCGTCCCAAGTCGTCGGCATCTCAATGCCATTGGCACTCAGTACTTCCGCATTGGCCCAGATCCAATCGACCCGGTGCACGTTAACGGGTGCGGCGCACCATGTGCCCTCGCACTTCATATGACCGGCGATTGAGGCGGGCAGCACGGCTTCCCAGTTGTTGGCTTCGGCGACATCAGAGATATCAGCCAGAACGCCTTCTTCGTACCATTCCTGAATTGCGGGGCCTTTAAGCTGTACCGCCGTCGGCGCATTGCCCGACAGCACGCGGGCGCGCAGGGCGGTCATTGCCGCGTCACCACCGCCCCCGGCCACCGGCATATCGGTCCAGCTGCCGCCCTTGTCAGCGAATTCTTTCTGCAGAACGGCAACGGATTTCGCCTCGCCGCCAGATGTCCAATAGTGCAGCACTTCGGCGGTCGGTTCGGCAAAAGCCGAAGTTGCTACAATCATCGACAGAGCAGAGGCTGCTCCGGTTACATAGGTTCTCATGATGTTTCCTCCCGTGGAAATTACGGCCCTCCCAGACCGGATAACGGGAGACTGAGCCGGAAGGGCAAAGCATGCAATGTGGACATAGCGGCTATTTGCGCCCGACATGAATTTATTCCCTCCGCCCGTTACAGCTTGTTACTTAGCCATGGATTTTGTTGCATCATGTTACATAAACGGAGGCGAGGCAGCGGTATCCCGCGCCAGCCCAAGGAGGAGAGCGGTTGACGATTCCCCGAATTCTGGTGGTCGATGACGACCCTGAAATGCGTCAGATGATGACGCAATTCTTGCGTAAACACGGGACAATCGCGCTGCCCGCTGCCACGGAAGCCGAGGTTGCGGCCCATCTCGAAAGCGGGAGGGTCGATCTGATCCTGCTCGACGTCATGCTGGGAGACGAGAACGGGCTCGATATTTGTGGACGGTTGCGACAGGAGCAGGACGTGCCGATCATCATGGTGTCGGCGCTCTCGGCAGACCACCAGCGCATGGAGGGCTATGCCGTCGGGGCCGATGATTACATCGCCAAGCCGTTTAATCCCGAACTCCTGCTCGCTCGCGTAAAGGCCGTACTGCACCGAACGCAGCGATCGTCTTCGCTGGTGCATCGCCGCAACACCAAGACGTTCACCTTTTCCGGCTGGACCTATGACGCAAAGCACAACGAGGCCCGCTCGCCTGCCGGGGTGCAGGTTTCCCTCTCCCGGCGCGAAACAGCCCTGCTGCGGGTGCTTCTCGCAAATCCCCACATACCCCTGACCCGCGAGGAGATCGCCGCCGCGCTTGACGTCACAGGCGAAGCAGAGCCGCAGGGCGAAGGGCTTGGTCGCGCCATCGATGTGCTGGTCGGGCGGCTGCGCTCAAAGATTGAGGCAGACCCCAAGCACCCCAAATTCCTCAAAACCGAACGCGGGGTCGGCTACGTTTTTGCAGTCGACGTGACGGAACAGGACACGTGATCAAGCGCCGCAGCCTTCGGACGATCGGCAGCCTCCTCGTTATCGGGGCCTTCATCGCGGGCGGGCTTGCCGTCTGGCTTTGGGCCCATTCAAATGCAAGCTGGCGGGCGCATCAGGATCGGGCCTATGTCGCGGGCATCAACCTTTACTACGCTGTGCAAAACGGCACTGTCCCGGCAGAAAATGTGCAAATTCGTGCCCTGTCACCGGAAGATCAGATCCAAGCCGCTAACGGTGCCTTTCGCCAGATTTCGCATGCCCCTCACGCCGCGCGGGTGACCATCGTCTTGATCTCTGCCGACAGCGCCAACAGTCAGACCGGTGCGCCCCTCACCATGGCGATCCTGTCGCCCGATCTTATCTACAAACTGGCCGAGATTCCCAACCGGGCTAATCAAACGGCAGCGGAAAAGGCTGGCGAGGTCTTTCGACTGGTAGCCTCCTATTGCACCGATCCGGTCGTGCTTGCCCAGATGGGCAGCGCCCCGTGGTTCGAGATCGACGGCGCTTCGGTGCTCAACTGCGACGCAGCGCCCGCTGACCATCGCATGTGGGCGGTTCTGCTTGCCGCACTTTCCATGGGGGCGATCCTCACGGTGATCCTGAACCTCTCGGCTGAGTTTTCGCAATTCGCCGAACAGTTGCGCAGCCGCCGACGCATCGGTGGCCCGGCAAGCTATGAGTTGCCCGGACCACAAGAATTGCAGGAGATCGTCGCCGCCGTGAACAGTTTCCTCGAGGATGAGCGCCAGCAATTGTCGAGCCGCGCCGCCGTCCTTTCAGGCGTCAGTCACGACCTCGGCACACCCGCCACGCGGCTTCGGCTGCGGACTGCGCTGATCCCGGATTCCGAACTGCGCCAGAAGCTTGAGGCCGATATCGACAGCATGACCGGCATCATTGAAAGCGTGCTGACCTATACGCGGGCCGAGATGAACGTCGAAGCGCCTCGTAAGCTTTCGCTCGGCTCGCTGATCGATTCAATCGTCGCGGACTACCAGGATATCGGCAAGGATGTGACCTTCCGCGAAGGCTCTGACATTGTCGTGCAGGGCGCGCGTTCCGTCTTCACGTCGCGACAGGGCCGCAGCTTATTCGCACCAGACCGGGACGTCACCGTGATGGGGCGGCCAATCTCGCTTGAACGCGCAGTAACAAACCTGATTGAAAATGCCCTCAAATACGGCCGACGCGCTACCGTCGCGTTGGAAGCCGATGCCCAGGCGGCAACAATCGTTATCGAAGACGAAGGCTCGGAAAGCTCCGCTGCGGATATGGAAGCTCTGATGGCGCCATTCCAGCGAGGTACCAACACAGCAACGATAGACGGTTATGGCCTTGGCCTTACTATCGTCGCAGCGATTGCAAAATTGCACGGCGGGTCGTTGTCGTTCAAGGACACGCCCGTCGGCCTATCCGCCTGTCTTGTGATCGACAGAGGTTAATTGGTCCCGCGCAACGGCTTTCATCGTGATGCCGCTTTTGGAATATTCACAGTGACGAAATGCTCGCCGTTTAAATCGCTGCTCTTTATCGCGAATTGGCAGCATCGTCATAGGCGCAGGTATCTCAACGCCGTTGCGCTCTTCTTTGCGTTTTATTATGGCGTATTGGCCGATATCACGGGAGTTCACAGCACAGACGTCAATTGCGGCCATTGGCGTGGGCACCGCGAATTGACGTTTCGTCCGATCTGTCGACCTTCACTCTTCGAAAATGCTGCGCCCTGCATGAATGGCCGGTTTGGTGAAGCTACACTGCAGCGCTCGGCCGTGAAGCGAAAGGTAGGTAAGGGCCGATTGAAACAGGCTGGATCTTCTGCTCCTGCCAGATGCTGCATCACAGCATTCGGCAATCTGGGCTCGAAGCAGACCTGCGGCAACGCGGCGTGATACAGTGTAGCGCCGACACGGGGTCGGCGAGGAGGAGGCGTGCGGCGGAACGGAGAAAAACCTCATGTCCGCTGCCAATCGTCCAGCCATCCGTTCCTGCAGCCCAGTTTGGAACAAGGGCCGTATCGTCGGCCAGAAGCGACCGCTCATGCCGAAGCATGTTTGGGCAATCCGCGTGCGTCTCGAAAGACTGCGCCAGCCGGGCCCTGACAAGAACAAAACACCCTACTTCTGTATCAATGCGTTTTCCCACTCGGCGAGGAAACGGGCTCGTTTTAACGTATCCAAATAGGTCATCAGTGCGGGTTCCAAGGCTATGGTGCCTCGGATCGCGCCTTTTTCGCTGCCTTCGAGTGGCGGTAGGGCAGGCGCGTCTTCGGTTTCGGTCGATTGATAGGCCACCAGATGCGCGAGGAAGCGCCGCGCCGCCTCTGGGCTCTTCGTTCGACGGGAGACTAAGGCGGTGCGCATCATCGTGGTAGGAAAATCAGACGGCATGACGATCTCGATATGGTCTTGATACTTGGCCCGCGCCGCGGCGTAGCTTCCCAGCACGTTATAGGCGACGACAATCCGGCCTTCCGTCAGATCGCTGATCATCTCACCTGAGCAGCAATAGAGCTGCGCATTTAGGCTGCCGATGACCTCCATCAGCCGCCAAAAGGTCTCGGACGCGCGAGAATCTTGGGTGGCAAAAAGATAGCCAAGCCCCGACTGACGCACATCGTAGGTGCCGACCCGGCCGCGAAACACCTCCGGCCGGGCACGCAGCGCCTCAATCAACGCCTGACGGGAGCGGGGGATCGGCCGGCCTTCGAAAGCTTCGCGGTTCAGCACGATGACGGCCGGCTCTGAAGTGAAGGCAAAAAGGCTTTGGCGCCACTGTGCCCAGGCAGGATGCGCGATGCCATCAAGCCGCAGAGCATACCCATCGTTGGTCAGCTTGAGCTGTAGGTCCATTGCGCTTGAAATTGCGATGTCAAAGCTTTGCGGAGCATCGCGGAACCGCTGGTCGAGATCCGTGGTTCCGGTCACCAGATATTCAACGGATACATCCGGCTCTGTTGCGACAAAGGCGTCGATCAGCGGGGCAAAAAAGGCCGTGTCGGTACTGGAAATGATGCGCAGAGACGTGCGGCCCTCGGGGTTGAATACACGCCGGTCCTCCCAGTTCTGCGCGGCGGCGGACGACGTCAGAAGGGTGAGTATCAGAACGACAAGGTAACGCATGCGCCGCCCTCCGGATGGTTGTGCAAGGCAATGGCGCCGCCGTGTGCTGTGGCGACATCTAAAGCGATGGTCAGCCCAAGGCCCGAGCCGATGGTATGTGCCGCGTTGCGGCCGCGCTTAAATCGGCTGGTCAGGGTTTCGATCTCGTCAGCAGGGAAACCCGGTCCGTGGTCGCGGATGGTGACCTGTGGGTGTGGGGCGGCGGTGACGGTGATCTCAATGACGCTTTCGGCGGGCCCGTATTTCATTGCATTGTCAATTAGGTTGCGCAGGGCGTTCTGAAGCAGGATTTGGTCCCCGGTCATCTGCACCCTCGGGTCACCTTTGACATGGAGGCTGAGGTCGCGCATGTCAGCAATCGGCGCCAGCCGCTCGGTCAACTCGCGTACAAGGACCGCAAGGTCGATCTCATTGCGCTCCAGATGGTCGGCACGAAAGGTGATCATCGCATGGTCCAGCAACTGTCCTGCTGCGCGCGAGCTTTCGTCGATCGCCTTGATCATGGCCCGTACGGCCTCGCGGTTCTCCTCTTTTTCGACGCGCTGCAGCGTCGCTTCGGCACGCGAGCGGACCGTGGCAAGCGGCGTGCGGACGCGGTGCGCGGCTTCGGCAATGAAATCCTCGGACTGACTGAGAGTTTGGTTGAGGCGGCCCATAAGAGAATTGAGCGACGTCACCAGAGGGGCCATTTCCCGCGGCACGGCACTTTGGAACGGACGCAGGTCTTGCGGGCCCCGTCGGGTGACGGAGGCTGTCAGCCTCGACAGGGGTCCGATGGTCGCCTTTGTGGCTGCGAGCGACAGCAGCGCGGCCAGCAGAAAGAACCCGCCGCCAAAAAGCGCTGCATCACGCGAAATTCGGTCAAGGGTCTCGGAAAGGGCATCCTGGGTTTGGGCCAGCAGCAGCTGAATGTCCCGGCGCCCCTCGGTGCCGATGATGGTGCGGCTGGCCTCGATGATACGCACCGGTGCGCCTTGTAGATGTCCGGCGCGGAATTCCGGCCCAAGATCGCCACCCGCTTGCGCAAGCTCTAGACCCGCGTAGCCCGACAGGAACTGACCGTCTTGAAAGACCGCATAGAACAGCCGGTCATCGGCAGGGGTACTTAGCATCGAGAAGGCAGCATAGGGGATATCGACCTGTACGCTTCCATCACGGATCGCGGCCGAATCGAGGATCGAGGTGGCCGAAGCCAGCAAGATATTATCCTGTCCCTCCTGCGCCACCTGGATGGCATGGCTGCGCACTGCCAGCACCAGCAAGAGCGCCAGCAACGCCGCCCCGCCAAGGAGGGTGAGCACCAGGCGATTGCGCAGCGATCCTGAGACCCGGGCGTTATTCATTCTGGTCTAGCCGATAGCCGAGGCCGCGCATCGTGGTGATGGTGAGGTCTGAATGTTCCAAATGTTTGCGCAGCCGCCCGACATAGACCTCGATCGCGTTTTCCGAGACATCGTTTTCGTAGGAAAACAGCCTGTCCGCCAGCTTTTGCTTGGAGAAGACCTGTCCCCGGGCGTTCAGGAACAGCTCCAGCAGGCGTAACTCGCGGTTGCGCAGGGTGACCGGCGTGCCGCGCACCGACAGCGACCCTGCGACCGGGTCAAAGACGATGCCACCAAGCTCGACCCGGGTCTTTGAACTGCCAGATCTGCGGCGGAGAACTGCCCGGCAACGGGCTTCAAGCTCGGCGTGGTCAAAGGGTTTGGTCAGGTAGTCATCCGCGCCCAGATCGAGCGAACCGACGCGATCTGAGACTTGGCTGCGGGCGGTCAGCACGATGACCGGCGTGTCCAAGCCACGGGCGCGCTGCTGCTTGAGAAAGTCCCGTCCGTCCCCGTCAGGTAGCATGATGTCGAGCAAAATAAGGTCATACTCTCCGGTAGAGACAAAGGCCGAGGCATCGTCGAGTTTTTCCGCGTGATCAATGACATGACCGTCGAGCCTCAGGCGTGACACGACCGCTTGAGCGAGATCCGGATTGTCTTCAACCAGCAAGAATTTCATGCAATGTCGCCCATTTTTTGTACCGTGACAGGTCTGTGTCAGCTTCACGTGGTTATTTCCCCGCCAACTGATCCGCTGGACGGACGGTTGTCAAATGGGAGGATAACATGACGACATTCACACTGGGCCGCCGCGCCCTTATAGCCGCCATCGCCGCTATGGGCATCGCTGGGCCTGCTGCTGCAGATGGTCACCAGATGCTCGATAGCATCCACTTTCTCATTCCCGGCGGCGCCGGCGGCGGCTGGGACGGCACTGCGCGGGGCACCGGCGAGGCGTTGACCAAATCCGGTCTGGTCGGCTCCGCATCCTACGAAAACATGTCGGGCGGCGGCGGCGGCAAGGCCATCGGCTATCTGATTGAGAACGCCGAGAGCAACCACAACACGCTGATGGTCAATTCCACTCCGATCATCATCCGCTCGTTGACCGGCGTGTTCCCGCAAAACTTCCGTGACCTGACCTTGGTAGCGGGCACGATCGGCGACTACGCTGCCATCGTGGTCGGAAAGGACAGCCCGGTCAATTCGATGGAAGACCTGCTGGCGGCCTATGACGAAGACCCCAGCAACACCGCCATCGGCGGCGGATCGGTACCCGGCGGCATGGACCATCTGGTCGCAGCCATGGTGATGGAAGCCGCGGGCAAAGACGCGCTCGGGGTGAAATACATCCCCTATGACGCAGGCGGCAAGGCCATGGCGGCGCTGCTCTCAGGCGAGATCGCGGCGCTTTCCACAGGTTTCTCCGAAGCGGTCGATCTGGCCGAAGCGGGTGAAGTGAAGATCATCGGTGTGACCTCCGAAGAGCGCATCCCCGCTGCACCCGATGCCATGACCATGATGGAGCAGGGCATCGACACCAGCTTCGTCAACTGGCGCGGTTTCTTTGGGGCCCCCGATCTGCCTGAGGCGGAGAAGGCCAAGTACCAAGAGGCCATCGCCAAAATGTATGACACTCCCGAATGGGAAGAAGTGCGTGCGCGCAACGGTTGGGTCAACATCCATAACTCCGGCGACGATTTTCAGGTCTTCCTCGAAAAGCAGGAAAAGGAAATCGGCGACCTGATGAAGAAGCTCGGCTTCCTTTAATTAAAAAACTGCGAAAGGCAGGGCGGTTCGCCGCCCTGCCCATATTTGATCTCTGGGAGGAGACGTCATGGCGCTTGATCGCTGGATTGCACTTATCTTGCTGGGCCTCTGTCTGGCCTATGGATACACGGCCTGGTTCACGATGGATGCAGAGCTTGCCCCCTTCATGCGGCGCAACCCGATCTGGCCCAGCACTTTTCCCAAGGTCTTGTCGATCCTCGGCGTGATCGCCTCGCTGATCATCCTGCTGGGGCTGGAAAAAAACAGCTCTGAGGTCGGCGAAATCGATTACCGCCGCCTGGGCGACTACCACCTGTGGCAGGCCTTGCTGCTTTTAGCGCTCATGGTGGCCTATGCGCTTGGTCTGCGCCCCATGGGATTTCTCTTTTCCACCTCAGCCTTTCTGATCCTCGGGTCCTTCATCCTCGGTGAGCGCAAGTGGCATGTGATGCTGCCAGTGGCGCTGATCGCCACGTTCTCCGTTTGGTACCTCGTTCAAGAAGTGCTGGGCATCTACATGCGCCCGCTGCCGGGCTTTTTGGGAGGCTGATATGCTTGAAGGACTGTTGATGGGCCTGACCACGGCCCTGTCCCTGCAAAACCTGCTGATGGTTGTCGCGGGCTGTTTGATCGGCACTTTCATCGGCATGTTGCCGGGGCTGGGACCGATGTCGATCATCGCCATCATGATTCCGGTGGCGATCTCCATGGGGGACCCTTCGGCGGCGCTTATTCTGCTGGCGGGAGTCTATTACGGTGCCATTTTTGGCGGCTCGACCTCCTCGATCCTGCTTAATGCGCCGGGGGTGGCGGGCACCGTGGCCTCCAGCTTTGACGGCTATCCAATGGCGCGCCAGGGCAAGGCCGGCAAGGCGTTGACCATTGCCGCGATCGCGTCCTTTGCTGGCGGAACGATCGGGGCGATCCTATTGATGATTTTTGCGCCTGCACTGTCCTCGGTCGCGCTGCTGTTCCATTCGGCCGAATATTTCGCTCTGATGGTGGTGGGGCTTTCGGCCATCGCCGCCTTTGCAGGGACGGGGCAGGTCGCCAAGGCGCTGATCATGACCCTTCTGGGTCTGATCATGGCCACCGTGGGCGAAGGCGCCTTGTTCAACCTGCCGCGCTTCACCATGGGCATCATGGACCTGCAGTCTGGTTTTGGCTTCATCACGCTGGCCATGGCGATGTTTGCGCTGCCCGAAGCGCTGTTTCTGGTACTCAAGCCCAAGGACCTCAAGGGCGGCGAGGGCGAGATCAAGGACATGCGGATCAGCCGTGCCGAGGCCCGCGCCATCGCGCCGGTGATTGGGCGGCAGTCGTTGCAGGGGTTCTTTATCGGCGTGTTGCCAGGTGCCGGAGCCACAATCGCGAGTTTCCTTGGCTACGCGGTGGAACGCAACATCGCGCCCAAACATGAGCAGGACGAATTTGGCAAAGGCTCTATTAAGGGGCTGGCCGCGCCTGAGACCGCAAATAACGCCGCCTGCACCGGGTCGTTTGTGCCGCTTTTGACGCTGGGCATACCCGGCTCGGGCACCACGGCGATCTTGCTTGGCGCGCTGATCGCACTGAACGTCACTCCCGGCCCGCGCCTGATGATCGACGAGCCGCAGATCTTCTGGGCGGTGATCATGTCGATGTTCATTGGCAATCTGGTGCTCTTGATCCTGAACCTGCCGCTGATCCCCTATATCGCTAAGGTGCTGTCGGTACCGCGGACCTTTCTGATCCCCTTCATTCTCTTCTTCACGCTGATGGGGGCCTATATCGGCCAGAACAACGCAACTGAGCTTTTGCTACTAGTCGGCTTTGGGGTTTGTGCCACCGCGCTCAAATTTGCCGACTACCCGCTGGCACCGCTGTTGATCGGCTTCATCTTGGGCGGCATGATGGAGAACAACTTCTCCCGCTCGATGCAGCTTTATGATGGTGTCGCTTTTATCTGGGAACGCCCGATGACACTGGGTCTGCTGATCATCGCCGTCATTCTGGTGGTATTGCCAAGCTACCGCGCGCGCCGCGCCCGGGCGCGGGCCGCTGGTGTGGCCGAAGGGGACTGACCGAAGAGGATACTTCATGTCTGACATTGAACGGACGCATAAACTAACGCGGGGGTGTCGCAGAAGGTCGCTGTCACCCCCGCAGATGATGATCGATGGGCGTGATGAAGCAAGAACTCTCCTGCATCACATTCGGCGAGATAGCCGCTCGCGTCGACTGCCGCTGGCTGATAATGTTTGGCTCGGCGAATTCTATTTGCTCTAACCGGTCATTCGGCGCGCCGAACATGGAGGTCTGCTATGGGCCGTTTGTGTTTCTTGAAGCAAGGGGCGGGAAACGACAATTTTCTGCGTTTTCGACGAACGTCTATTGAGAGGAAATCTGTGAAAGGTTTAACGGGCCAGTTTGCTTGGCTTCACATCCGACGACTCCCACGTACAATACGTTCTTTGCCATACTGCGTGGGGGTCAAAACCCGTAAGTTATAACTTTCACGAAAATTCAAAATCCCCCGCCGCGAGGCGTGCCGGTTCGAGTCCGGCCTTGGGTATCACCTTGTTTTGGCAGGGTTTCCGTAAAAATTGTCTATATGTCTACGGCTGTTTTAAGCTGATCTCCGGCTTTTAACCTCTGGTTATTGATTGCTGAGAGGTTGCGCTGCTGGGCTTTGTTGTCGGGCGCTGGCTGGCGTGCGAGAGACCGGAAACGCCCGAGACAGCGCTACCCTTTCTTCGGTGGCGCCTTGGTCCAACACCTCGGTGGCAATGTCACCGAGCTGCAATCCGACCGCTTTAAACATGATAATGGTGACAATCTAAAATGGTAAGGAAGCAATCAGCAGGCGCTCACGACGATAGACAGGGTGGGATTTATATTCACCACTTTTCCCTTGAGCGATTTCATTATGTCTAGATCTATGTTGATATATCGCGTTTGTGTAGGCTCATTGAGGGACCGTTTAGCTGAACTTAAAACACCCGGATCTGCTCGCTTGGTGCGCATATAGATCTGATGTAAATCAACACAAAACGGTCACGTAGCCCTAAGATTGGTCGGTATATGAAATCCACCTACAAAGATGTTAAGTCCGACCTTTTGTCTAAAATCACAAAGGGCGAATGGGCGCCCGGTGATCTCATTCCAAACGAAGTTGAGCTGGCCACGACTTATGGTTGCGCGCGCGCAACTGTAAACCGCGCGATGCGTGAACTGGCCGATGACGGGATTATTGAACGTCGGCGCAAGGCAGGAACGCGTGTGCGTATGACGCCCGTGCGTCAGGCCCGCTTTGACATTTCTGTTGTTCGCGACGAGATCACGGAAAAAGGGGGTGACTACCGTTATTCACTGGTCAGCCGCACGGTTGATGTCGCGCCCGATTGGCTGCGGGCGCGTTTGCAATTACCAGTAGATGCTAAGGCTCTGCATTTGGTGTGCATGCATTATTCTGACGGTGTCCCCTACGAACACGAGGATCGCTGGATAAATTTGACAGCCTTGCCCGATGCCGCGGACGCGGATTTTTCAACTGAATGTCCAACTGAGTGGTTGCTCGCCACGATACCATTTTCAAAGGCCGAAATTAACCTCTCGGCGGAACTGGCGGATCAAAGGCTATCCGATTATCTGGCCTGTTCGGTCGGCGATCCGGTGTTTTCGGTTGAGCGGTCCACATGGTGGGAAGGTGACGCTGTAACCTACGTGCGGTTGTCGTATCGCCCGGGATACCGGCTTACGACCCGTTATTAACTCTTGGAGGACGGGGGTGCAGTATTATGCCCCCCCGTTGAATGTTAGAGAATTCCGGGCAGGTTCAACCCGTTCTCGCGGGCGCAGTCGAGCGCCTCGTCATAGCCGGCATCCGCGTGCCGCATCACGCCAGTCGCGGGATCGTTCCACAGCACGCGTGCGATGCGGCGGTCTGCGTCCTCGGTTCCGTCACAGCAAATCACCATGCCCGAATGCTGCGAAAAGCCCATGCCAACGCCGCCGCCGTGATGCAGGGATACCCAAGTGGCCCCCGATGCGGTATTCAAGAGCGCGTTGAGAAGCGGCCAATCGGACACAGCATCGGAGCCGTCTTTCATCGCCTCAGTTTCGCGGTTTGGCGACGCAACGGATCCTGAATCGAGGTGATCGCGGCCAATCACAATGGGCGCTGACAATTCGCCATTTCGGACCATCTCGTTAAATGCGAGGCCAAGTTTATGGCGCACGCCCAAGCCAACCCAGCAGATGCGGGCGGGGAGGCCTTGAAACTCAATCCGCTCTTTCGCCATGTCCAGCCAGTTGTGCAGATGTTTGTCCTCGGCCAAGATTTCTTTCACTTTGGCGTCGGTTTTGTAGATATCTTCGGGATCGCCAGACAGGGCCGCCCAGCGGAACGGGCCAATGCCCCGGCAGAACAATGGACGGATATAGGCGGGCACGAAGCCGGGGAAATCAAAGGCGTTTTCCAACCCTTCGTCCAGCGCAACTTGGCGGATGTTGTTGCCGTAATCAAACGTCGGAATGCCCATTTTTTGCAGGTCAATCATCGCCTGTACATGGACGCGCATAGAGGCCCGCGCGGCTTTTTCGACAGCCTTGGGATCGCTTTCGCGTTTCTGTTTCCACTCGGCCATCGTCCAGCCTTGGGGCAAGTAGCCGTTGACGGGATCATGGGCGGAAGTCTGATCGGTCACCATGTCGGGGCGCACACCGCGCGCGGCGATCTCAGCAAAAACATCTGCTGCATTGCCCAGCAGGCCGACGGACTTTGCCTCGCCCGCGGCAGTCCAGCGTTCGATCATCTCCAGCGCTTCATCCAGCGTGTCGGCACGTTCGTCCACATATCGGGTGCGTAGGCGAAAATCGATGCTGTCTGGGTTGCACTCGACGGCCAAACAACAAGCGCCTGCCATAACAGCGGCCAAGGGTTGCGCGCCGCCCATGCCGCCCAAACCGCCTGTCAGAACCCATTTGCCCGTTAAATCACCACCATAATGTTGCCGACCCGCCTCAACAAATGTCTCGTAAGTCCCCTGAACAATGCCTTGGCTCCCGATGTAAATCCATGAGCCCGCGGTCATCTGGCCGTACATCGCCAGACCCTTTTTATCGAGCTCGTTGAAGTGATCCCAATTGGCCCAATGAGGTACAAGGTTTGAGTTCGCGATCAGAACGCGCGGCGCGTCCTTATGGGTTTGGAACACGCCGACAGGCTTGCCTGATTGCACCAGCAGGGTTTGGTCTTCCTCCAGCTCGCGCAGGGACTTTACGATCATGTCGTAATCTTTCCATGTGCGTGCAGCACGGCCGATGCCGCCATAGACCACCAATTCATGCGGATTTTCTGCCACATCTGGGTGCAGGTTGTTCATCAACATCCGCAACGGGGCTTCGGTAAGCCAGCTTTTGGCGGTGAGCTCGGTTCCAGTTGCGGGGAACACGTCACGGGAATTTTTGCGCGGGTCGCTCATTTTGTGCCTTTCAGTGTCGGGGCCAATTCGGCCAGCTTGGTCAGGATTTCGGTTAGGTGCACCCGAAGGCGCGTGGCACCGGCGATGTCATAGGCCCAGGGCGCCGCTTGATCTGTTAGGTAAGTGGATTGAGCCAATTCCATTTGGATGGCATGGACCCCGTCGCCAGGTTGGCCATAGTGGCGCGTTGTCCAGCCGCCCTTGAACCGGCCATTCGTGGTGGAGGTATATCCAGCAGCATTGGCGCAGATATTCTGCGTTGTTGTTTCAATTTCGGGGGCACATGTGGTGCCCAAATTGGTGCCGATGTTGAAGTCCGGCAGGGTGCCATCAAACAAGAACGGGATGTCGGACCGGATAGAATGGCAATCATACAAAATAGCGACGCCGTGGATGCTGCGTACACGGTCCAGTTCCGCCTTTAAGGCCGCATGGTAGGGCGCGTGAAATGCTTTGCGGCGGCTTTCGATTTGGGCGTCGGTGGGCTTGGTCTTCCAAATGTCCTGGCCGTCAAAATCGGTCAGTGGCACCAGCCCTGTGGTGTTTTGGCCGGGGTATAGCGAGGCGCCAGATGGGTCACGGTTGGCATCCACCACGTATCGGTGGAACGAGGCCCGCACGGTGGTCAGACCTGGCAAAAGCCCGTCATAGAGCCGGTGAATGTGCCAGTCGGTATCATCGAGGCCGCGCCCACATGTGTTTAAATCTGCCAGCACATCCTCGGGCACATAGGTCCCTGTGTGGGGCAAACCCAACACGATGGGGCAGCTGCCTTGCTGAATTTCAACAGGGTTCATCGGCGCGCTCATAGAGCCAGCTCTGGCATTTTGATGTCTGCGGCGCGGGTGATCTCGCCCGATGCGATCATCGTGGCGGCCCGTTCCAGATCGGGGGCGAGGTAGCGATCGTCGGCCAGCGTCTCTACGTCTTGGCGAACCCGCGCGACGACCCGCTGCAAGATGTCGCTTGTCGCCAGGGGCGCGCGGAAATCGATACCCTGCGCGCCGCATAGCAATTCAACGCCCAAGATGCGGTTTAGATTGTCGATCATTGGGCCCAGACGGCGCGCACCGTGGGCGGCCATGGATACGTGATCTTCTTGGTTTGCAGATGTCGGTGTGCTGTCGGTCACGCAGGGATTGGCGAGGTGCTTGTTCTCGCTCATCAATGCGGCGGTGGTGACCTCGGCAATCATATATCCACTGTTCAGACCCGGATTAGGCGTCAGGAACGGTGGCAGATTGAAGCTCAGCACTGGGTCCACGATCAGCGCTACACGGCGTTGCGCAATGGCCCCGATTTCGGCAATCGCCAGCGCGATCATATCAGCGGCAAAGCCAACAGGTTCGGCATGAAAATTGCCGCCCGAGACGATAACATCGGCGTCGATCAGCACCAGTGGATTGTCCGTCGCGGCGTTGGCCTCGATTTCAAGCGTGCGCGCAGCCATGCGCAACACATCCATCGCAGCGCCTGTGACCTGTGGTTGGCAGCGGATGCAATAGGGGTCTTGGACGCGGGCATCATTCACCATATGGCTGTCGCGAATTTCGGACCCTGCCAGCAGCGCGCGCATGGTTTCCCCGGCTTCGATCTGGCCCCGATGGCCGCGCAATGTGTGGATCTCAGGCTGTAATGGAGCCGTAGAACCCATGATCGCATCCGTCGACAAAGCCGATGTCACCAGCGCGGAATGCGCGCCACGCCACGCGCCGAACAACCCGGCCAAGGCGAACGCGGTGGAAAACTGCGTGCCGTTGATCAAGGCAAGCCCCTCTTTGGGGCCAAGCTCTACCGCCGTAAGTCCAGCAGCCTTCAGCGCGTCAGCACCAGACATGACGGTGCCGCCAAATTCTGCCTCGCCGTGGCCCATCATAACGGCGGCCATATGGGCCAGCGGGGCCAGATCACCCGACGCGCCCACAGAACCTTGGGCGGGGATCACAGGCGTGACACCTTTGTCGAGCATCTGCTCAAGCAGCGTTACGATCTCAAGCCGAACTCCAGACGCGCCGCGCCCGAGGCTGAGCAATTTCAGCGCCATCACCAGCCGCGCATGGGCGCGCGGGATCGCGGGGCCAACGCCACAGCAATGGGACAGGATCAGATTGCGTTGGAGTGTCGCGGTATCTTTGGACTCAATCTTGACAGAGGCCAGTTTGCCAAAGCCCGTATTGACACCGTAAACCGCGTCCGTCCCGGCCACCGCAGCCGCAATGCGCGAATGGGCCAGTTTGATCGCGGGGTGACATGCCGGATCAAGGCGTACCGCATCTTGGTTCCAAAAGATGCTGTGCAGGTCGTCCAATGTGACATTGCCAGGAGTGAGGGTAAGTGTCGTCACGATATGCCTCCGGAAAAGATGCGAGAATGAAGGGGGTTAAATCCGATGCGGTACGCCAGTTCGGCCGGGTGTTTGATGTCCCAAACAGCCAAGTCGGCACGCATACCTGCTGCGATTGTGCCCATATCGGTAAGGCCCAGGGCGCGGGCGGCGTTTTGGGTAACACCGCGCAGCGCTTCTTCGGGCGTCATGCGGAAGAGGGTGCAGCCCATGTTCAACGTCAGCAGCAAGGAGTTGAGCGGCGATGAACCGGGGTTGATATCCGTGGCCAATGCCATCGGTACACCGTGTTTGCGCAGCACGTCTATCGGCGGGGCTTGGGTTTCGCGCAGGGTGTAGAACGCGCCGGGCAGGATGACAGCAGTGGTGCCTGCTTTGGCCAAGGCGATCACGCCGTCCTGGTCGAGATATTCGATATGATCGGCTGAAAGTGCACCATATTGCGCAGCCAATTTCGCGCCGCCTAGATTGGACAATTGTTCGGCGTGCAATTTTACAGGCAAGCCCAATTCGCGTGCCACATCGAACACGCGGGCAATCTGAGAGGGCTGGAATGCGATGCCTTCGCAGAACCCATCAACAGCATCGACCAGCCCTTCGGTATGGGCCGCGCGTAGGGTGGGAATGCAGACCTCGTCAATATAGGCATCAGCGCGGCCAGCATATTCCGAAGGCGTCGCATGCGCCCCAAGGAAGGTGGTTTTGACGAAGAGCGGGCGGTTGTCCATGATCGCGCGGGCAACCCGCAGCATCCGCAACTCTGTATCGGTATCAAGGCCATAGCCGGATTTGACTTCGATAGCAGTCACGCCCTCGGCAATCAGGACATCAACGCGCAGCAAGGCATCGGCCAGCAATTGCGCTTCGCTTGCCGCGCGGGTTGCTTTGACGGTGGATGCGATACCACCGCCGGCGCGTGCGACCTCTTCGTAGGTGGCGCCATTCAAGCGCATCTCAAATTCAACAGCGCGGTCGCCACCATGCACAATATGAGTGTGGCAGTCGATCAAACCGGGGGTAACGAGGCGACCACCGAGGCTGGCTTTCGGCAGGGAATTGTAGCTCTCGGGCAGGTCTGCGACCGGGCCGACCCAGTCAATCAACCCGTCGATAACTGCAATCGCGGCATTGGAAATCAGGCCGTAGGGCGCGCCGCAAGCAGCCATTGTCGCGGCGCTTAGATCAACAAAGACGGTGCTTTTCTGGGGCATTTGCATTCACCAATCGTTCATTATTTCGCTTTTCTAGTATGTGAGGATGTGCAATATGTCTATACATAAAAATCAGGAGTAGCCAAGTGATTTTCGCAAAGCAAGCCAAGCTCGCGTCCGGATGGGCCCAAAATGTCCGCCTTACTGTCATTGACGGGCGGATCACCGCCATTGCGTCTGAACAGGCTGCGCAGGCGTCTGATATCTGTGTTGATACGTTGCTGCCGTCCGTTGCGAACCTGCACAGCCACAGTTTTCAGAGGGCCATGGCGGGCATGACCGAGTACCGTATGGCGGGCAAAGACAGCTTTTGGACATGGCGCGATCTGATGTATCGGTTTACCAGCCATCTCACGCCGGAACATGTCGAAGCGATTGCTGCATTTGTGTTTCTTGAGATGCAAGAAGCAGGATATGCCAGCGTTGGCGAATTCCACTATCTGCATCATCAGCCGGACGGAACACCCTATGATGATCTTGGCGAATTGTCGGGGCGGATCGCAGCGGCGGCCTCTGCGACGGGGATCGGCCTGACCCACCTTCCTGTATTGTATACGTACGGCGGGGCCGGGCAGGCCGCGCTGCAACCGGGGCAGGCACGATTTGGCAATACGGTCGATCAGTTCAATGAACTGGTCACGCGGGCGCGTCAGCATGTTGCGCATTTGCCCGATGACTGCGGCGTCGGGATTGCGCCCCATTCACTCCGGGCGACGTCGCCCGATGATTTGAGGGCCGTTCTCGCCCACAACACCCAAGGCCCCATCCATATTCACATCGCCGAGCAACCCAAAGAAGTTGCCGACATAGAAGGCTGGTTGGGCGCAAGGCCAGTTGAATGGCTTCTGGAAAACGCAGATATCAATTTGGACTGGTGCCTGATCCATGCGACCCATATGGCTGCGGATGAGACACGAGGCGTGGCAAAATCCGGTGCCGTCGCGGGCCTTTGCCCCATCACAGAAGCAAATTTGGGCGACGGGCCGTTCAATGGCCCCCCCTACTTGACTGCGGGGGGCGCGTTTGGGGTCGGATCAGATTCCAACGTGCTGATCTCTCTAACCGAAGAATTGCGCACGCTCGAATACTCCCAACGCCTGCGCGACATTGCGCGCAATGTTATGGTTGTTGGTGAGGGGTCTGTTGGCGATACAATTTACACCGGCGCGGCCAAGGGTGGGGCGCAGGCACTGGGGCGCGGCGCAGGCGAAGTCGCCTTGGGCGCGCTGGCGGATCTGGTTGCGATTGACAGCACAGCACCCTCTTTATGTGCCCTCCGCCAAGACCAGCTATTGGACGGTCTGGTGTTTGCCGCGAAAGATGATGTTGTAACTGATGTTTGGTCCGCAGGACGCCATGCGGTACGGGACGGGCGACACATCAAACGCGATGAAATTATCGCAAACTATCGGGCGGCACTGCAAAGCTTAATGGTCTCGGTCTGATCCAGATAGGTCAGGCGAATTTCCAAAGCGGCGTCGGTGCTGGCCATTGATAACGTCTGATCAGCATCGTCAACAAAAACGGTATCGCCAATGGCCAGCGGGATTTCATTTATGCGCGGGGTGCCTGCCAGCACATGAAGGGCGCGCAGCCCTTGGGCAGGACTGCGAATGATTTTTTCCATGGGGCCGCGCAGTACCTTAACTTGACCGTCGCAGAGTGTAGGGTTGAACATCAGATTCAGATCGGTCAACGGGCCGTCGTCCAACTGCGCTGAAACCGGCAAGCCACCATCAAAGCGGATAGGGGTCCAAAGTGTCGCTTCCAGTGGCTTTTCGGGGGTTATCAACGCCATCTTGCCACCCGAAACTACAGTTAGAATTCGTATCATTCCTGCAAAGTCCGAAAACGGTCCATCCTGCGCGACATCGGCACGGCTGAGGGTCCAAGCCACCTGATCTGTTGTCAGCCCCTTGGCGATATTCCGGGTGATCCCACCACCGTTCTTCCAGGGGAGGTCTGTCAGCTCGGTACATTTCAAAACCTGCATGGAATATTTACTCCCTCTTAACACGCGATCCTTGACCAATGCTTATCTTGCCTCTGATTGATGCGCAAAATGATAATATGTCTATACATAAATAGGTTCCCATTCCGATGAGAACCCGTGCTGCCGTCGCTGTTGCCACAGGAAAACCGCTCGAATTTTACATGACGTGGCGGGTGCTGCTGCTATCGCTTGGAAAAATCGGCGATTAACGTTGCATTGCCTTCGGAGGGCTAGGCAGATGTCTCCTAAATTAACGACGCCGAAAGGCGGCAACACCTTCCACACCCGGCCTTAAGGCGTGCGCGATTTTACCTTCTCCGCAGGGCGGTATGCTCTATCCGCTTTCCACGGGCGGCCCGAGGGCGTAGGCAGCGCTTAACCCTGTAAAATCGAGACATATCATGGCGCAAAATGCCACCATCTACAAAGTTGAGCTGTCGGTCTCTGACATGGACCGCCACTATTACGAGACCCATAAACTGACCATCGCGAAACACCCTTCGGAAACCGATGAGCGGTTGATGGTGCGCCTTGTCGCCTTTGCCCTGAACGCGCATGAGCATTTAGAAATGACCAAGGGGCTGTCCACGGATGATGAACCGGACATCTGGCAAAAAAGCCTAAGTGGCGAATTGGACGTTTGGGTGACCCTGGGCTTGCCCAGCGAAAAAATCTTGCGCCAGTCCTGCAACAAAGCGGCCAAGGTTCTGGTCTACCCTTACGGCGGCAGAACGGCTGAGGTCTGGTGGGATAAAGTCAAGAACAGCACCACCCGCTTTGACAACCTCGCAGTGGTGAACTTGCCCGAAGGTGACACAAAGGCGCTGGCCGAACTGGCAGGCCGCGCGATGAAGCTTCAGGTGATGATTCAAGACGGTGAGGTGACGGTCAACTTGGAAGACGCGCTGGTCTCCCTGACGCTCGACAGATGGAAAACGGCCGCCTGATACAGGCGACGGGCGCGGCAGGGGGGCAGTCTACCTGCCGCGTCTAATTTATATCGCTTGCCTGCGTTGCAGCACCGCGATGACATAGCCGATCACCACCGCCATCCCGACATGCCCGACAAAGGATGACTGCGTGTAGGCGCCAAACCCCATCATAAAGCTGCGCCCGATCAGCGGCGCCAGCAGCCCCTGCGCAATGAACCAAAGCGCAAGGCCCGACAGCGCCCCCGACAGCACGAGCCCCAGCCGCGTCACACGGTGCATCAGCCAGACAGTTGCGGAAAAGCCTGCGATCCCAATGGAAATATGCAACGCGAACCCAAGCCAATAGGGTAGGGTGACCCCGATGAGTTTGCCAAGCGCAACGACAAGGTTCGCCGGAGCGAGCGCTACGCCAAAGAGGAGGGGGGAAAGCAGCCAAGCGTAAAGCTCAAAGGCAATTTCACCGGCAAGCCCTGCCAGTGCGAGGGTGCGAAGGGTCTGAGTAAGGGGCATGGGAGCGGTTCTCTTGGAAAAAAGACAGCACATTTGGACCCCAGCCGCCGATTAGGCTTTGGGGGCAGATATCTGTCGGCCATGGAGGGGGAGAATGGGCGTTTACGCCCGCGCAAGTGCGAAAAAGGCGCGCCGCAGACGGGCGCGCCTTTAATTTTATACGTCGAGCTTGCTGTCGCCGCGGCGCCATGCCAGCGGTTGGAACACTTCGTCCACGGGGGTTTCAGCCACGTGGTTAACGTAATTCGAGATGGTTTTCTGCGCCATGCCAAGGATCACGTCCAGCACCGCACGGTGGCTGTAACCTGCGTCAAAGAACGTCTTCATCTCGGCTTCGGTCACATTGCCGCGGCTGCGCACCATTTTCACGGTAAAGGTCCGCAATGCTTCGAGTTTTGGCGTCGGCAGCGCGGTCTCATTGCGCAGCGCGTCGCTGATCTCGTCTGATACTTTCATCATCTTGGCGATGCCGGTGTGCGCGGGCACGCAGTAGTGGCATTCGTTTTCGACATTGATCGACTGCCAAACAACGGTCAGCTCTTCGGCATCGAAATCGGTTTCGGTGAAAAGCTTGTGCAGCACCTGATACCCTTCATAGGCCTGCGGGCTTTCGGCCAGCACCTTATGAAGACCGGGCAGGCGGCCAAAGGCTTTTTGCGATTCAGCCAGCAGCGGCTTTGAAGCTTCGGGCGCAGTGTTTTGGTCGTGGGAAGGGAATGTCATGCGATTTGCCTTTGTAATTCGTTGATAGGTGTTAATTAGGGTTTCTTGAGCGATCACTCAAGTATATATTTGAGCGATCGTTCAACATCTGGTGATCTCATGCCCCGCAAGCCGAACCACGACCGAAATGAACTCATCGCCCGCGCGCGTGATCTGTTTTGGCGGCAGGGCTGGGCGGGCACGTCGCTAAAAGACCTCGAAGCGGTGTTGAAGATGAAGCCCGGCAGTTTTTACGCGGCTTTCGGCTCCAAAGAGGCGCTGTTTGAGATTGCCTTGGACAAATATGCCGAGGATGGGGCCGGGCGGCTTGCAGAATTGGTAGAGGCACACGGTGCGATGGAGGCGCTTAAACGCTATCCCGGACTTGCCATCTGCCGAGAGGAAGCTCCGGCCAAAGCCTGTATGTTGTCCAAGACTTTGCTGGAACTACAGGCCCATGGGCACCCACTGGCAAAACGGGCCAGCGCGCACCTTATGGGGATGGAGGAGCAATTCGCGGCACTTTTCGCGCAGATGCAAAATGAGGGCGAAATTTCATCGGCGCATGATCCTAAGTCGCTCGCGCGGCGCTATCAAAGCGATCTGTTGGGCCTGCGAGTGTCGGCAGAGCGCGAGGGGATCGACGCCCATGCCATCGCGCGCGAAATCGCGGAAGGGCTATCGCGGCTCTAATCAACGGCGCGACAGCGATTGGCTAGAAACCAGTGCCCGCTCCCTATGGGCCGGGGCTGCACAGCGCGCCAAATACGAACGCTGGAATTGAAAACGGCAGGGCCAACCCTTTGGCCCTGCCGCATCATGTCACGCTAAAAAGAGATCAATCGTTGGACCAGCCCGAAACGGCTTTGACTTCGCAGAAGTCCTCGATGCCCCAGACGCCGCCTTCGCGCCCGTTGCCCGAACGCTTCATGCCGCCAAAGGGCGCGCCCGCGCCACGGCTTTCGCCGTTCATCTCAACCATGCCCGACCGCAGCTTGGCCGCCAGACGGTTGCGCCGCGCGCCGTCGGTTGATTGGACGTAGTTCGTCAGACCGTAGACCGTGTCATTGGCCATCTCGACGGCTTGGTCTTCGTCCTCAAACTTCATGATCGACAGGACCGGGCCAAAGATTTCTTCGCGCGCGATGGTCATGTCGGGGGTCACATCCGCAAAGACCGTGGGTTTGACATAAAAGCCGCGGTTCAGATGCTCAGGCCGTCCGGTGCCACCGGCGACAAGGCGCGCGCCTTCGTCGATGCCTTTTTGGATCAGGTCTTGGATCTTGCCCCATTGTGCTTCGTTCACGACCGGGCCGATGTGGCGGCCTTCTTCGCTGGCGGGGCCAACTTCGACCTTGTTGGCGACTTCGGCGGCGGTCTCAACCGCGTGGTCATAGACGCTGGCTTCGACGATCATCCGGCTTGGCGCGTTACAGCTTTGGCCAGTGTTGTTCATCATATGCAGCACGCCGCGCTTCACGGCCTTGTCGTCGGCATCAGCAAAGACAAGGTTCGCGCCTTTGCCACCAAGCTCCAGATGGACCTTTTTCAGCGTATCCGCCGCGTTCTTGGAAATCGCAATGCCCGCGCGGGTGGAGCCGGTGAAGCTCACCATATCCACGTCCTCATGGCCGGTTAGCGCGGTGCCAACGGTCATGCCATCGCCGTTCACAAGGTTGAAAACACCGGCGGGGAAGCCTGCCTCATCCATCATCTCGGCGAAAACCACGGCGCTCAGCGGGCTTTCCTCGGACGGTTTCAGCACCATGGTGCAGCCAGCGGCGACGGCAGCGCCCACTTTCAGCATCACTTGGTTCATCGGCCAGTTCCACGGCGTGATCATCGCCACAACACCAACCGCTTCGTGGATGATCCGGTCGTTGGGCGCATGATCCCCCAGCGGCTTCACGAATTTGAAATCTTTGGCGGCTTTGATGAAGTTCTTCAGGTGGCTATAACCTGCACCCCATTGCGAGCTGCGCGCCAGATCGATGGGTGCGCCCATCTCGGTGCTGATCGCTTGGGCCATATCTTCGGTCCGGGATTTATAGACCTCGGCCAGTTTCTCCATCAGCGCGATGCGCTCTTCGGGGGCGGTGGCCATCCAGCCGGGTAGGGCGGCCTTGGCAGCGGCAACGGCGGCGTCCACGTCCTTGGCCCCGCCGAGCGAGATCACGGTGCAGGGCTCTTCGGTCGAAGGGTTGATGACCTTATGTTCGCTGCCCTCAAGGGGTGCGACCCATTTGCCGTTGATATAAAAATCACGTTTTTCGATCATGCTCTGTCTCCGTTATTGGCCAGGCGGGCGTCTCGGCTGCCGCCTAGATGTGTCCGGGAATCGCCGGCTCCCGATATGCCTAGGACAATTTTGCGGGCTGGAAAAGTTCAGAGGTTGTTTTTGATCAAAAAGACAGGTCCGGCGGTGAAAAACCACGGGAGAAACCACGGGAGCAACCACGGGGCGCGGGTGGATTAATCCTGCGCCGGGAACTTGATCTCAACGCAGAACCCGTCTTGGCCTTCGACCTTTAGGGTCGCTTCATGCTGAAAGGTCAGCGTGCGGATCATCCGCCAACCCAGCGAGTCTGACCGTTCGGGCCGTTTGGCGTCGTCAGGCAGGCCAACCCCGTCATCATAGACCTTAAGCGTCAGCCCTTCGCCATCCTTTTGGCTGACCTCAATAGTGATCACACCTTTGTCGCGCCCTTTAAAGGCGTGTTTATAGGCGTTGGTGATCAGCTCCCCAACGATGAGCCCGATATCGACTGCCAGTTTGTTGTCCATCTTGAGGCTGGGACAGATCAGCCTGATGCTGATGCTCTGGCGCTCTCCGGTAAAGGCGCGTTCGGCGTTTTTGGTGACCTCATCCAACATATCCGCCAGATCAAGGTCGGTGCTATCGGTGGCGCGTTGCATCAACTCATGCGCTTTGGAGAGTGAGCCGACACGGGTTTCCAGCTCGCGCAGCACTTGGCGGGTCTCATCCGCCTTGGCTTGGGTCTTGCTCATCCGGATCAGCGCCACGATCAGCGCAAGGTTGTTGCCAGTGCGGTGGTGGAGCTCTTGCATCAGAAGGTCGCGGTCGGCGATGCCTTCGCTCAGCTCGCGGTTCTGCTCGGTCAGCGCGGCGGTGGGGTCTTTGGCGTTATAGGCCTCTAGGGCTGCCAAAGCGTCCGCCTTGATTTGCTCTACCGCGCCTTGCGGCTCTGGCAGCAAGAACTCCGCATGGACGCGCGTGCCCTCTTGGCCAGAGTCCACATCAAAGCGCGCCGCGATGCGTTGCACGCCGCGCAGACCCAGACCCAAGCCCGTCTCAGACACGATATCACGCGACGGATCGAGCTTTTCCTTCTCGATCCCGCGCCCCTGATCGATCACCGTCAGCCCAAGGGCGGGCTTGCCGTTAACCTCGGTCAGTGAAAACCGCGCCCGGCCTTTCTGGCCGTGCTCAATCGCATTACGCCCCAATTCCACAGCGGCGGTCACGGTGCGTGTGCGCTCAAAAGACGTAAAGCGCATCGCTTCGGTCAAGGTCAGCGCAATCTGGCGCAGCGCCGCAATATCGCTGCCCTGTTCGAGGTTTACTGAGGCAAGGTTTGTGGCTTTCATCAGTCCGCATCTCGCGCAATGCGGATCACCGCGATAGAGGCATCATCACGCCCGCGAAAGGCCCGGTCGAGCAGGAATCCAGCAATCAAAAGCGGGGACTTCCAAAGCAAGCCTTGAGGCAAATAGCTGTCGCGCAGGGTTTTCAAACCATCGCTGTGCAGGATGAGCAGATCATTCGGCACAAGATCAAAGCTCTCTTCATAGCCGCGGGTGGCGCGTGCGCCGATGCGCCCGTCGCGAACGGGGAGGCGTTTGATCTCTCCGTCACGTACCCGCAGGGTCGCGATATTGCCCAAAGCGGCATAGCGCAGCTCCATCTGCGGATGGGCGATATGCACAAGGGCCGCAACTGCGCCGCGCTTGCCAATTAGCTGTTCAGTTACCTCATACATGACCGCGCCTGGTTCGCTGTTAAAGCTGCGCGACTGCGACACGGCATCTGTCACTTCAAGCGAGGCGGCGGCGGCTTCGGGGCCGTGGCCCAACCCGTCGCAAAGCAAGATGTCAGTGGCATTCGGCGTCTGGCGCAGCAGATAGTCGTCGCCGCATTGATCTTCGTTCGGGTGGCAAACCCGCAGGGCCACCGCCTCAACCCCGTGGGACGGGCGGGGGGGGTCCTTGGCAAAGCTGCACACGATGGTGGTGCCAACCTCAGGCCCGCTGAAGATATCAAAAGCGCTCGACAGGCGGCGGATCGCCCCAAGGCCCAGCCCGGCGGAATCGCCGCTGCTCATGCCGTCTTGGAACATGTGATCCATATCGCTAATGCCGGGGCCGCGATCGGTAAAGATCATCAAGATAACGTCGCCCTTGCCCTCTGCCGGGGCGTCGATCAAAACCCGACCTTGTTCGGCGTAGCGCAGGATATTGGTCGTGGCCTCAGTGGCAACGATGGCCAGTTCATCGATCCTGAGCTTAGGCCAATCGTGCCGTGCAGCCAGACTGCGCGCCGCACGGCGGACCACGGCGATGGCGCTCTGATCCTGTACTTCGACCCATTGTCTCATAGATTTACACTCATCAACACGCTGGTGCCCCCGCCGACGGCGGTGCGGATTTCAAATTTCTTGGCCAGCCGCTTTGCACCCCCCAAGCCACGGCCAAGCCCGCCGCCCGAAGTATATCCATCGCTCAGTGCCAGTTCTATGTCTTCGATCCCCGGACCTTTGTCCCAACAGACCACGCTTAGCTGCTTGCGCCCCGGATCGACATAGATTGAAAATTCGCCCCCGCCAGCATGAACGATCGCATTGCGCGCGATTTCACTAACTGCGGTGGCAAAACGTGTCACAGTCAGCGCCGAGGCACCGTGTTCTTTCATGTAGCGCGCAACGGCTTGGCGCACTGTCACCGCGTCGCCGCTGGTATTTAACTTGAACTGAGAGAGAAGAACCTGCGCCCCAAGGTCCCTTTCGTCAAACGCGTCGTAGCTGGGCAAGGGCATGTGTCAGGCTTAACGCGGTGCGAATCTCTGGCAGATACATGCCAAGCTCGACCAGCGTGACCGCCACGGTGGGGCGCATGCCGACAACATAGGTATCTGCTGCCAGCAGGCGAGATATCCCCGCCAGCTGCGCGATCACACGGCCTACAAAAGTGTCCACGATCTCAAGCGCTGAGATATCGAGGATCACCCCGTCAATGCGGTTCTCGGATATTTTGGTCGACAACCGGTCTTGAAGCTCCAAGATCTCGGTGTCCGTGATGTCATCCTGTATCGAAACAAGGAGCGCATGTTCGACAAGATTGATCGACGTGACACCAGCCACCTTATTGATCCTCAGTCTTCTTGATCACGTAGCCTACGGTCAGCAGCGCGTCCGACAGGGCGGTGCGAATGCTGGACCGGGTGGAAACAGTACCGACATCAATGCCAAGCTGCACCATGGTCTGGGCGATCATCGGGCTGATGCCACTGATGATACATTCAGCGCCCATCAGACGCACGGCTGCGGCGGCGCGCAGCAGGTGTTGTGCCACTTGCGTATCGACCGTGCCAACGCCGGTGATGTCCATGATGACCACTTCGGCCTGACGCTCAAGAATGGTCTGAAGCAGATTCTCCATCACCTCTTGGGCGCGGGCGGAATCCAGCGTGCCGATCAGCGGCAGCGTCAGGACGCGGTCCCAAAGTTCGACCACAGGGGTCGACAGTTCCAGCATCTCTTGGCGCTGGCGATCAATGATCTGCTCGCGCTCGACGATGAAGATTTCGTTGGTATAGATTGCGAAAGCATCGACCAGACGGGTCACCAGCATCACATCGCGGATCAGCACGCCTTGATCAACGTCCTGCAGCGATTCCAACCGTTTGAAAAGCGGGGTTTTCAGCGCCAAAACGAACGTTGCCATCTCGGTCGGGGTCACACCGCGGTTGACCCGCTCGCGGCTGACATCGGCCAGAACGGCGCGCAGATCGTCCCACTGATTGTCGTCGAAATCGAAATCTTCGCCCGTGACGCCATCGCGCACACCTTTAGAGAAGGCTTTGAGCAGTTCGCGGTTCTGGTTCCGGCTTTCGGCATCCGAAAAGAGGTCAGAACGCTTTACGCCTTCTTTGACCTGCCTTCCCAGCCACTCCTCGATGATCCCTTTAAAATCGGTGTCGAGAACAGTCAGTATATTCGCCGTAGCAGATTGCGGCATCTTGAACCCCAGTGTTTATTTCAAGCCCTATAGGCCAACCGTGGGGCAAAGTGTCAATAGGATGCAAGGCATTTGATCGGCGGCAACATGCCGTTCGGCAAAGGGAAGCGGCTGATAAGCTGCTGTTTTTGCGCGCGCTCTTGCGATGGGTTTTCTGCGGAGCCTATGAAAAGGGGCAGCACCGGCGTTTTTGCCTGATGCTGCCCCCCGTATTTTTCAGCCTTTCGGCAGCAGCCGGGCTATTCTGCCGCCTCGCCGGGGTGGCGCGGCACGAGCGCGCGCACCAGATCGCGCATGTGCAGCACGCCAACCTGACGGCCCTCACGCATGACGCGGTAGTTATTTGTCGTGTCGCCCTCTGACACGGCAATGATCGATTCCAGCGTATCGTCGTAATCGACCTCACCCGCCACATCTGTCGGCGGCACATCGGTCTTCTCCATGACCGAGCGGACCCGCAGCACCCGTGCGCGGTTGATGTCGCTGACGAAGGCTTCGATATAGGGGTCGTTCGGGTTCAGCAGGATGTGCTGCGGCTCGCCTTGTTGAACGATGAAGCCGTCTTTGAGGATCACCAGATGGTCCGCCAGTTTCAGCGCTTCATCCAGATCGTGGGTGATGAAGATTACCGTCTTGTGTAACTCCGCCTGCAACTCGATCAGCAGATCCTGCATGTCGGTCCGGATCAATGGATCGAGCGCAGAAAACGCCTCGTCCATCAGCATCACGTCAGAGTTCGAGGTCAGCGCCCGGGCAATACCCACACGCTGCTGCATCCCGCCCGAAAGCTGGGCGGGGAACTGCTCGCCTTGGCCCGCAAGCCCGACGCGGTCGAGCCATTTGGTGGCCTCGGCGGCGTATTTCGTGCGTGTCTTGCCTTCGATCTCCCAAGAAATTCCGGCGTTCTCCAACACGGTCCGATGCGGCAACAGCGCGAACTTCTGAAACACCATCGACATCTCGTGCTTGCGCATCTCACGCAGCCGCCGCTCGTTATAGTCGAGGATGTTCTCACCGTTCATGATCACTTCGCCCGCCGTGGGGTCAATGAGCCGGTTGAGGTGCCGGATCAGCGTCGATTTGCCCGACCCCGACAGCCCCATGATCACCGTGGTCTTGCCCGCAGGCATGTCGACGTTGATGTTATTGAGGCCGAGCACATGGCCGGTTTCAGCCTGGAGATCGGTCTTGCTCATGCCGCCGCGCACCTTCTCAAGCGCGCCCTGCGGGTCGTCGCCAAAGATCTTATACAGGTTGCGAACGCAGATTTTGATATCGTCTGTCATGGCTGGTCTCACTTCTGCGATGCATTGATCCGCGCGAGCGCGGCTTTGGTGACCCGGTCAAGGATGATCGCCAGAAGGACGATCCCCAGACCCGACAGAAGACCGACGCCCAACTCAAGGCTCCGGATACCGCGCAGGACAAGCACACCGAGACCCGGGGCCGAGACCAGCGAGGCGATGACCACCATGGCGAGGCTCATCATGATGGTCTGGTTCACACCGGCCATGATGTTGGGCAGGGCCAGTGGGATCTGCACCTTGAAAAGCTTTTGACGGTTGGTCATGCCAAAGGCATCGGCGGCCTCAATCACGTCTTGATCAACCAGACGAATGCCCAAGTCAGTTAGACGCACCACCGGGACGATGGCGTAAAGAATGATGGCGATGCCGTAGAGTTTCGGCTCTGTCACCGAGAACAGGAAGATCAGCGGGATCAGATAGACAAAGGGCGGTAGCGTTTGAAGCATGTCCAGCACCGGGATCATGCTGCGTTGGACCCGGTCACTGCGCGCCATGGCGATGCCGATGGGCACGCCCAAAAGCACACAGATAAAGGCGCAGACAAAAATAATCGCCAGCGTCTGCATCGTGTGGTCGTAAAAGTCGATAAACGCCAGAAAGCCAAAGACCAGCGCCACCAGACCCACCAGCTTGAGCGAACGGCCCACCGCATAGGTGATCAGCATCAAAAGCGGGATCATGATGAACCACGGCACCGCTTGCATGATCCACAGCGCGTTTTCTAAGGCCCAGCTTAGCGGTTGGGTTATCGGATCGACCACGACCTTCAAACTGTCTTTGATCGCAAGAAACCCTTGCTCCAACCCTTGGGTCAGATCGCGCGATTGGGGGATCGCGTCGCAGCTGTCGTGCAATGCGTCAAGCGAAGGGAAGGGCGTATCCCAAAGCGTTGTGTCCGCGTCGCCCCCTGCTTGCCCCATAAGGTCGGCCATGGAGCTGAGCCCACCGCCCTGGTCATCTCCGCACCAGCCGCGCAGGCCGAGCGTGTCAAAGAAGTTGTCGTAAGTTGCCATCTGTCGCTTTCCCGGCCCGGATCAGGCCGTTACCTTAACGAGAGCGCCGTTCAACATGCGATGTGCACGGAATAGTCTGCTCTCACGAGAGGCTGCAAATCTACACCTATGTCCTTGCAAAGAAACTGCGGAGCGCGGCCGAGGCCCGCGCGCAGTGGGTGTGAAAAGACGTAAGCCTTGCCGCCGATTATGAAACAATCGGGCGGGAACCTCAAAAAGGTCCCCGCCCGAAAATCTGTCATACGGTCTTACTGTTCAAGCAGCTTGGACAGGTTGCCGCGGGCGTCGTCGCTCAGCCAATCGGCCCAGACGTCCTTGTTGTTCTGCAAGAAGTAAACAGCCGCTTCCTCGTTGGAGGCGTTGCTTTCACCCTGCCAAGCCAGCAGCTTGCTCATCTCGTCGGTCTTGAAAGTGACGTTGCCGATGAATTTCGCGATCTCAGGATTGTTGTCGTGGAAATCCTTGGTCATCACGGTCAGAACCGGTGCCGTTGGGAAGGCCGACGGCTTGGGATCGGGATTGTCGGCGTTCTGGTTTGCGGTATGCGCGGCTTCGTCATACGCGCCCATGTCGACGCTGGTCATGTCGAATTTACCCAGCGGCGTGGTGGGGCCCCAGTAGTAGCCGAACCATGGTTCTTCGCTTTCATAGGCCGAAGCCATGGAGGTCGACAAAGTCTCGCCCGAGCCGTGGTTGAAGACTTCGATGCCGTTGCCTTCAAGGTCAAAGGCGCGCGCGAGGTTGTCGTTCACCAAACGGCAGCCCCAGCCATCGGGGCAGTTGTTGAACATGCCGCCGACCAGTTCGGGGTTTGCTAGAATGCCGTCGAGGGTTGTCAGCTCAGGATGCGCTTCGGCCAGATAGGTGGGGATCCACCAGCCTTCGACACCACCGGGATCAAGCACGCTTGTCAGCTCAACGATCTTGCCGTTCTCTTTCAGCTTCTTGTAAGCGTCACCGGCAGAGTTGGTCCACATTTCCGGCACGATGTCCGGCTCGTTGTTTTCCGACAGCGAAGTCACGGCAGGCGTGGTGTCAGACGGCACAGTTGTCACGTCGCAGCCGTAGCCCTGAACCAACAGGAATTCGGTGACGGCGGTGACGATCTGTGCCGAGGCCCAGTTCATTTCCGCGATCGAGACTTCGCCGCAGTCCTGAGCGGCAGCAGCCATGGGGGTCGCGACGGCGAAAACCGTGCCAAGCAAATAGCGTTTCATAGTGATTTCTCCTTTATTGCATCCACAGTGCAACGCAGGCGCGCACCGCTGATCTTTGAGCCCGTTGCATCATGAAAAAGCCAGTCACGTCATAGGACGCGGCAGCTCTAAATGGCCGGGTTTGCTGGAGATAAGAAAGCAGGTCGGTCGCCCATGTGCAACACGATTGCCAGGCGCAAGGCGCAAGTTCGGGGCACCGCGCCAAGATGGGCGCGGTGAAATAGCATGCAGCACCTATAAACGAAGCGCTATATTTATAAGGCCATTCGCACCGCTTTCAGCAGAGGCGCGATTTGGGCTGATCAACGGCGGGAAAAACTTTCCATGTCGCGGATATGCTGGGGGATGTCTTTGCGGCTCAGGCCGATGTCTTGCAACAGGCGGTCGTCCATGGCGTTCAGGGTCGACAGGGTGCGGTTGCGCTCCCAACGGCGCAGGGTGTCGCGCAGCGCACGGCGCAGCATGGCAACAAGGGCCAGACCTTCCGAGGCGGCCACTTGACCCATGGCCCCACCGGCAAAGGCAGTTCCCGGCATACCGGCGATTTGGTTGGTGTTTTTCAGCAGGCGGAAATGCATGGCATGCTCCATAAGAATAAGGTTTGAGGAATGAGGGATCCGCAAAACAAGACGGCCAATGCCAAAAGGCCGGGCCGGGTCGCTCATGCGGGTCTCATCTTAGCTGTGATCCGGAAAGTCAGTTGGAACCCCCATGGTCCGGGCAGGCGGATCGGCCTGTCCGACCGGGGTTACCGGCGGTTCAGCAAATTGCCCGATCTACGCGGGCGCCTCTTATGAACAGCATTCATCAACATGCCGCGCATTTCGTTCACCCAAGCGTCTATTGCAATAGGGTGAAACGGGGGTGCGACAACCTGCCACAGATGCAGGGCGCAAGGCACGCTATGGCAGGGGTTTGCGCCCCGTCTGCACCGTGTCGTTTGCAACCGAATAAGGGTCGTTTTGAGAGGGGGTAGGCGGCATATTGGCTCAAGATATCCGGACAGGCCCGGTCGGTCTTTTACAAAGCTGCCGAAGCCGCAAAGCGTCTCGCATTTGTATCGGACGCGATACGAGAGGTGGCATGGCTGGGTAAAGGAAGCGCGGTCTATACACTTGAATATGTATTCTTCTTGCAGAGGCGCAGCACATTCTAACCGCGTGGCATAGGCCCGTCCTCGGCGCAAACTGATTCGGCGGGAATAAGGCGTTCAATGCAGGCTATCGTCACCAGTTACACAGGTTTTGACGGCATTGGTTCCAGCTTGAGAACAAGCAGCCGAAAAGAATGACGAAAACAAGGCGGCGCGCTTGGGGCGTTTTTACGGCAGAACTGTTTCTTATCGCGAAACAGTTTTGGTAAGTACTTTCATAGAGATGCCGTTGTGCCCTGTTAATTTCCCTTAATACTATGGCGAACCGCTGTTTGGTGCGAAAACCTGTGGGAAACAATGGATGGCTTCAGACCCGCTAAACCACCTGAATTGCGGCAAAACTCCATTTTGTTCCGGCAAGTTTCAAACATTTTTCTCTTTGTCCAATCGTATAGCTTGGCTATTCCTATAGGTGCCCAACTGGGGGGCATAAGAAGTCTGTAGGTCACGGGGGCGGCCGCATTGAGCGCATCGAGTATGCGGGAAATGTGGGTACGCCGCGAATTTGCGACCGTATACACATCGTCACTGGGAAGGTCTTCTTCTCGGTCATGGGCCTTGTGCCGACTTTTCCCCTTCGTTGCAGCAAGCTGCGTGCCGTCTGATCTGGATTTCAGCCAGCGGGGCGCGTGTGAACGGAGGGAGAGACAAAATGATACCTAAGCAACAGGCCCTGCCACTGGCCTTCTGCGTGGCAAGAAATGCCCAAATTAGCCGCTCTGCCGTTCGGCGCTCTATTCGTCAGATTGAAACTGCATTCACTTCCAAGACGGCCGCGTTGCGCGCCGCGTGCAACACCGCTCAGGAGACTTCACAATGATTAGAACACTTGATTTCAACGCGTTTAGCGCAGGCACCATTATTGACGACGAATACGCAGCTATGGGGGTCACGGTTTCGGCCAGCGGCGGTTCCGGTCAGGCGATGATCTTTGACAGCTCGCACCCCACTGGCGGCGACGAAGATTTGGCGTCCGACACGCTTGAAGGTCTGTTGATCGTGTCCGAGGATGGCGATCAGAGCGATCCAGACGATAATGCGACCGGCGGCAGCCTGTTCTTTGACTTTGATGACATGGTGCGCATGAAGGGCATTACCTTCAAGGACATCGAAGAGACCAGCGGCGACGGCACCCGTGTCATCTTCTACAACGAAAATGGCGATGTGATCGACAACCACTTTGTCGGGCCCACCGGCGACGGCGGCGAGCAATTCGTACAGTTCAACGTCCAAGGGGTATCGCGCTTTGAAGTGCGTTTCGAAGGCTCCGGCGCGATCGACAACCTTATCTTCGATGATGGCAAGCCAGAAGGCGGCGGCAACGATGCGCCCGTGGCCGAAGACGACATGCTGGAGATCGACGAAGATACGTCCGGCACCGTTGACGTGCTGGGCAATGACAGCGACGCAAATGGCGATACGCTGACCGTCACCATGGCAAGCTGCCCGTTCGGAGAGGTCGTCATCAACGGTGATGGCACGCTGACCTTCACACCAGACGCGGATTTCAACGGCGACACCACAATCACCTACACTGTGGATGACGGCAATGGCGGCACCGACACTGGCACCGTGAACGTCACTGTGAACCCGGTGAACGATGCACCGGTCGCAAACGACGACACGGCCAGCACCACCGGCACCGATGCGGTTGTGATCCCGGTTCTTGACAACGACACCGACGTAGACGGCGACACGCTGAGCGTTGCGGATGCCTCCAGCGACGATGGCACCGTGACCATTAACGGCGATGGCACCATCACCTTCACCGCCAACGATGGCTTCACCGGCGATGCGACGATCAACTACACCGTGTCCGATCCAGATGGTCTGACTGACGAAGGTGTTGTGACTGTCTCTGTGGGTGACGGCGGTTCAACCCGTGACGGCTATGTCGATGGCACAGCAGGCGCAGACCTGATCGACACCGCCTACACCGGCGACCCCGATGGCGACATGATTGACAACGACGACGCGCTGCTGCCCGGCGCGGAAGGCGATGACGACTATGTCCGCGCAGGCGACGGCGACGACACAATTCTCGCAGGCGACGGCGATGACATCGTCGAAGGCGGCGCCGGTTCTGACGAAGTCTATGGCGGCGACGGTGACGATATGATCACCACCGGCAACGGCGATATCGCACCCGATCTCGGCTATCCGGAAAGCGACAGCGACAGCCTGAGCTTTGACCCCGACGCCGATCCCGAAAACGACCGTGACTATGTCGATGGCGGCGCTGGCAACGACACAATCAGCACCGGCGACGACCGCGACACCATCTATGGCGGCACCGGCGATGATGTGATCAACGCAGGCATCGACGACGACTTTGTTAATGGCGGCGACGGCGATGACCGTATCGTCGGCGGCGAAGGCAATGACAGCATCTTCGGCGGCGCTGGCAATGACACGATCTATGCCGGCAACGATCCCGAGCTGGGCCTCGACGTGCTCGACATCCCCGATGATATGGACCCGTCGAACCCCTTCACCCCCGACCGTGTCCCGAACAACGGGATGGATACGGTTGACGGTGGATCCGGCGACGACGTGATCTATGGTGCCGATGACGCCGACATGCTGCGCGGTGGATCGGGCAACGATTACATCGACGGCCAGATCGACGATGACATCATCGAAGGCAACACCGGCAACGACACACTGCTGGGCGGTCAAGGCGATGACAGCATCTCCGGCGGTCAGGGCGACGATATGCTCTATGGCGGCAGCGGCGACGACACCCTGCGCGGCAACCGTGACGACGACTATCTCGAAGGCGGCGCGGGTGACGATGTGCTCGACGGTGGCGGCGAGAACGACACGCTGATGGCCGGCGAGGGCGACGATACGCTGCAAGGCGGTCAAGGCGATGATCTGCTCGACGGTGGTGCCGGTGTTGATATCATGGACGGCGGTGCCGATCAGGATACCTTCGTCAATGTGAATGCGGGCGATGATGTCGACGGTGGCAGTGCGGGCGTAGACTATGACACGCTTGACCTGCGCGGCTCTGCGCCTGAGGGCGGCCGCCTCGAGGTTACCTATACCTCTGACGACCGCGAAGACGGTTTTGTTGATTACTTCAACGAAGATGGCAGCGATGCCGGGCGTCTGAACTTTGTCGAGATCGAGAATGTCATCATCCCCTGTTTCACACCGGGCACCAAGATCGCCACGCCAAAAGGCGAGATCCGTGTCGAGGAGCTTCAGGTTGGTGACCGGGTCATCACCCGCGACAACGGCATCCAGACAATCCGCTGGGTCGGCGCACGTGAGATGACCGGGGCCGAGTTCGAAATGGCCGCCCATCTCAAGCCGGTGCTGATCCGCAAAGGCGCGCTTGACAATGCACTGCCAGAGCGTGACATGATGGTCAGCCCCAACCACCGCGTGTTGGTCGCCAACGAGAAGACGGCGCTCTACTTTGAAGAGCGTGAAGTTCTGGTCGCGGCGAAACACCTGACTGGCATGGACGGCATCGATGTGGTCGAAGTCTCTGGCACCACCTACATCCACGTGATGTTCGACCGCCATGAGGTGATCCTGTCAGACGGCACATGGACCGAAAGCTTCCAGCCTGGTGACATGTCGCTGGCCGGTATCGGCGAAGAGCAGCGCAACGAGATTCTCGAGCTCTTCCCTGAGCTTGCGACACAGGACGGTATCGAAGGCTATGCCGCCGCTCGGCGTTCGCTGAAAAAGCACGAAGCCAGCCTGCTGGTGAAATAATCCCGCGGGGGCGGGAAGCGATGCAGCTTAGAAACGGGGCGGGTGACCGCCCCGTTTTCTTTTGTGCGCGGCTGATTTGAGCGATGGCGCTACGTGGCCCAGAGGTTCAGCAGAGGTTCAGGCCCGCCCGTTGGCCGATGGGTGTTTTGCGATCTCTGCTGCACCCGCCGCGCGGGCCAGTCCTTGGGCGTGTCAAGGTTCAGCCGCGCCTGTTGAAAGGTGCGCGCTTGCTATCTCTGCTGCTCTCGCCATGCGGCCCAGTCTTCGGGCGTGTCGAGGTCCAGCCGCGCGCGCTGGCCGGACAAGGGCACCAGTTGCATCCGGCTTGCCGCGCCACGTACCACCGCACGGCCACCATCATCGCCGCTAAGCTGCTTCAGCTGATCAAACAGGGCCGCAGCGAAAATGATCGGATGCCCCGGCGTGCCGTCCTCCGTCGCTGCGCGCCAGATCAAAGTATCGCTGTTCAAGTCAACCGAGGCGGCAAGGCTGGCAAGGTCGCTGGCTTCCAACTCTGGCATATCGGCCAACATGACCATCGCCGCCGCCGTGCCCCGAGGCAGCGCCGCAAAAGCGCGGCGCAGGCTGGCGCCCATGCCCTCGGCGGCATCCGGCACGGGAAGGGCGGTAACGTCCAGCCCACTGATCGCTGTGTAGCGCGGGTGCGGTGCGGGCGGCAGAGCGACGGTGACGGGGCCGATGCTCTGCGTCATGCGCGCTTGATGTCGCAGCAGGGGCTGGCCGCCCACGTCTTCCATCAATTTGTCACGCCCTCGCATCCGGGTTGAGGCACCGGCAGCAAGAAGGATCACGGGCAGGGGGCTTGGTGTCATACAGTCAGACTAACCGGCGAAGCGCGCGGGGATAAGACCCTTCTGGCCCGGTGCATCACGAAAGAGAAAAGAACCGGCCCCAAGACCCAAAATTCCCGCTAAGCTGCCGTTGGCACGGCGCTTTTTCGTGCTACCCTTGGGCCATGAACATCAAAGACCTGATCCCGCATACCCTGTTTCGCAAGGCCCGTGAATATTCCCGCAAGCTATGGGTGCGGGTCGTCATCATGGGGCTATTGGCCTTTGTCGCCCTTGGCCTGACGCAGCTTTTTGAACCTTTGGTCCCCAAGGAGGTCGCCACGCGACTGACCGGCGAAGCGGCGGACCGATTGCTGCAGATCATCGCCGATGCCATGCTGGCCGTTACGATCTTTTCAATCACCATCATGGTCACGGTCTACCGCTCGACCTCGGCGCAGTTCACGCCCCGTGCGCATCGGTTGATCATCCAAGACCGGACGACGCAGAACACGCTCGCGGTGTTCATCGGCGCCTATGTCTATGCGCTGGTCGCGATCATCATGCGCGAGCTGGGCGTCTATGTCGACGAACGCTCTTTCGTGCTGTTTCTGACAACGGTCATGGTGCTGGCGATCATCGTGATCTTTCTGATCCGCTGGGTGCTGCATCTGCAAAGCTTTGGCAGCCTGATCGACACCACCCGCCAGATCGAAAACGTGACCACTTCGCTGTTCAAAGAGCGGTTGAAAACGCCCTGTATGGGCGGCCACCCGCTGACCGGCCCCGCGCCGGATGACGCGCGCCCGATCTTTGCACCCGAAAGCGGCTATCTAAAACATATCTACCCCGAAGCGTTGGACCAGCAGGCACAGGATCATGGGGTTGAGATTTATCTTACCCGGCGCATTGGTGACTTCATATTTGTCGGAGAACCGCTTGTGCAGGTAAGACGCTGTGGCGCGCCGCAGGACGAAGACCACGATTGGGACAGTCTTGAGCAAAAGGTTTTTGACACCGTGCAACTGGGCGATCTGCGTACCTTTGACCAAGACCCGCGCTTTGGCCTGCGGGTGTTGGGAGAAGTTGCGTCTAAGGCGCTGTCTCCGGGGATCAACGACGGCGGCACGGCGATCGACGTAATCACCCGCATCGGGCGGATCCTGTCTTATTACTCGGATGAGGCAAAGCCCGGCGGCAAGGTCAATTTGCCAAACCTGCACATCGCGCCGATTTCCTCTGATGCGTTGATTGAAGACGGATTTGGTGCGCTGGCCCGTGATGGCAGTTCGGTGGTCGAAGTGCAGATGGCCTTGCAGGAGGTGCTGGCCGGATTGATGCAACACCCTGACCCCGGTCTGGCCGCCTCAGCGCGTGCCGCGGCAGAGAACCACCTGCGCCGCGCATTTGAAGACGTGCCCTTTGGTCCGGACCGGGCGCGCATTTGGTCCGCCGCGCGCAAAGAAGTGCGCGAGGCGGTGGAGACCCCGGAATAAGCGGCGCTTAAAGCGGGCGGATCTTCAACTGGGTGATGCGGTTGCCGTCCCGGTCCATGACCTCAAAACGGAAGCCGTGGAAGGAGAACACCTGCCCCACGGTGGGGATCATCTGTGCCTCATGGATCACCAGCCCGGCGACAGTATTGGCCTCATCATCGGGCAGCGACCAATCGGTGGCGCGGTTCAGGTCGCGGATTGTCATCGCGCCCTCGACCATCAGATGGCCGTCTTCAGATTGCTTCAAAGGGTGATCCGCATCGGGGTCGAATTCATCCGTAATCTCACCGACGATCTCTTCCAGAATGTCTTCGAGCGTGATCAGACCCTGCAACGAGCCATATTCATCCACCACCAGCGCAAAATGTGTGCGGCGGCGCAGGAATTGGCGCATCTGCTCGTCCAGCGTCGAGGTTTCGGGCACGAAATAGGGTTTCATCACCACGTCGGCCACGTTGAACCCCTTTAGGGCGCCCGCGTCGCCATTGGGGCCACCGATCAGCTTATACATGGCGCGCAACAGGTCTTTGGCGTGGATCACACCGATGATGTTCTCGGGATCATCGCGGAATACGGGCAGACGCGTGTGGTTCGATTGGAGGCATTTTTCCATGATGTCGGTCGGATCAGATGCCGCGTCGATCATCTCAATGCCCGAACGGTGCAGCATGACTTCTTCGACTGCGCGCTCACGCAGATCCAGCGCGCCCAGGATGCGGTCGCGGTCTTCTTTTTCGACGACCCCCTCGGAATGGCCTAACTGTAGCGCGCCGGCGATCTCTTCGCGCACGGCAAGGATGTTACTGTCGGGGTCAATCTGCACCCCAAACAGCCGCAGCACACCGCGCACGAAATAGCGCACCGCTGTGACCATCGGCGAGAACAGCAGCACCACGACGCTGATGGGGCGCGACACAAGTGCTGCGGCTGTCTCGGCATTGGTGATGGCATAGGTCTTGGGCAGCACCTCGGAGAAGACGAGCACCAAAAGCGTCATCACCAGCGTTGCCAAGGCCACGCCGCTTTCCCCGAATATGCGGGTAAACAGCGCCGTTGCCATAGACGCGGCGAGGATGTTGACCAAGTTATTACCCAAAAGGACCGACCCGATCAGACGCTCGTTATCCTCGGTGATCTTGAGCGCCCGTGTGGCGCCGCGCGACCCTTTGTCGGCCTGTGCGCGCAGTTTACCACGCGAGGCAGCGGTCAGCGCCGTTTCAGAGCCCGAGAAAAAGCCCGATAAGACGAGCAGAAAAAGGATAATTCCGGTACTGATCCAGAAAGCGGTGTCAAAAAGGGCGGGGCCCGTTTCCATGAGGTCTATTTCCATCCATTATGTGTTGCGAATGTTATGGGCGCAGGGGCTGCGTCATTCAAGGGTCGCAACGGGCAGGGTGGTGTGATGCAGGCGGAAATCAAGAGTGCGGACCTTGGGACGCTGGATGGCCCGATACTGCTTTTTGGCGGGCCGTACTCGAACCTACAGGCGGTGGAGGCGCTGGCGCGTTTTGCCAAGGCACGTGGCATCGACGGCAGCGCGATGATCTGCACCGGCGACATTGTGGCCTATTGCGGCGCGCCTCGCGAGAGTGTGTCGGCGATCCGTGCGCTTGGCTGTGCCGTGGTGGCGGGGAATTGCGAGTTGCAACTGGCCAGCGGGGCCGAGGACTGCGGCTGTGGTTTTGCGCCGGGCAGCAGTTGCGACATGCTGTCGGGCGCGTGGTTTGCCCATGCGGTGCAGCGGTTGGACGCGGATGCGAAGGCGTGGATGGGGGCGCTGCCGGATGTGGCCACCTTCGGCCATCAGGGGGAACGCTATGGCGTGATCCACGGCGGGGTGCGCGATGTGGCGCGGTTCATCTGGTCCGAGAGTGCGGAGGCGGTGTTCGAGGAGGAGTGGCAGGCGCTTGAGAAGATCGTGGGTCCGGTTGATCACATCATTGCCGGGCATTCGGGATTGCCCTTTATCCGCGAGACGCCGCGCGGGCGCTGGATTAATGCGGGCGTGATTGGCATGCCACCCCATGACGGGGGGCAGCAATCGCGGTTCGCGTTGTTGGATGGGGGCGAGGTGACCTTCCACCGGCTCAGCTATGACGTGGCCGGGGCGGTGGCAGACATGGAGAGGGCCGGTCTGCCGCGCGCCTATTCGCACGCGCTGCAGAGCGGTTATTGGCCGTCGGAGGACGTGCTGCCGCCCGGTTTGCGGGTGCCGTCCTTGGCCAGAGGGTGACGCTCCAGCACGAGGTCGGAGAGGCGCTCTTCTAGAACGTGGGTGTAGATCTCGGTCGTGGCGACATCGGCGTGGCCCAGCATGGTCTGGATCGCGCGTAGGTCGGCCCCATTGGCCAGGAGATGCGTGGCAAAGGCGTGACGCAGCGTGTGCGGCGTCACTTTTTCTGGCGGCACACCGCCGGTCACGGCGAATTCCTTGATCAGCAGATAAAACCGATGCCGCGTCAGATGGCCCATCACCCCGCGTGAGGGGAAGAGGTGCCGCGCAGGCGGTTTGCCCTTGGCCTGGGCCGCTTCATCCGCCTTGTCGCGCACCACCAGCCACGCCGCCAGTGCATCACGCGCGGGTTCCGACAGGGGCACCAGCCGCTCCCGTCCGCCTTTGCCCGAGATCAGTAGCAGGCGCGGGTCGCCGCGCGCGGCGCTGACCGGCAGGCTGACCAATTCGCTGACCCGCATACCGGTGGCGTAAAGCAGTTCCATCAAGCAGGTGTTGCGCAGCTGATCGGCCAGGGCCCGGCCTGAGTTGCGCGCGGCATCCAGCAGCCGGTCAACCTCTTCTTCGGACAGGATCTTTGGCAGGCGTTTATCCTGCCCCGGACCAGCAATTTGTACCGCCGGGTTATCCTCGCGCAGCCCCTCTTCAAAGGCGAAGCGGTAGAGCTGTTTAATCGCCGACAGCCGTCGCGCGCGGGTGGACTTGGCAAGCCCTTGGGCATCGCAATAAACGAGGTAATCCTCAACTTCGCCCCGGCTCGCCGTGAGGAAATCGTGGTTTTGACGCGCCAGAAAGGCGTCGAAATCCTTGAGATCACGGCCATAGGCAAGCTGCGTGTTGGTGGCTGCCCCCTGTTCGGCGGCAGCGGCCTCTAGAAAGCTAGAGATCCAGTGGAAGGTCTGGGTGTGGGACATCATCATTGCTGAAGCAAAACAATCTGCAAGGCGGCACGGCGGGCGGTGTCTTCCAGCCCAAGGGCGCGCAGGGTGGCTAGGGCGTCGCGGAGCGCTGATGTGTCACCACTCGCCCCGTCATGCAAGAGCGAGAGCAGGCGCAAAATCGCCAAGCCCAACTCTTTGTCCCGCGCCAGCGTCATCAGATCGGCACGCGGGGCGGGGTTGGTAAATGCATCATGGACCGCAGCGGCCAAAGGCGCTTCGGGGGTCGGACCAGCGGGGGCTTCGCCGCGCGCCACGGCGCGTAGCAATTCGTCTTCGGGCGATTTGCCAAGGACACGTGCGGCAGCGGCCTCATAGTTCGGAGAAAGCAGTGCTATATCCCGCGCCAATGTGGCGGTATGGCCCGCCAGCGGGATGGTCGAAAGAGGTTCGGCAAAGAGCGTGGCGAACGCAACCTCCAACGAGGCTTCGCGCATGGCCTCCCATGCAGGGGGCAAGGTCTTGGCGACCGCTTCGGCGCTGCTGCTGCGCAGGGCGGTTTCAAACCGCTGCAGGGCGGCGACACGGTCCCATATCCCCCCTGATGCGGCGGGCTGCCTGTCGGTATAAAGGCCCAACAACAGGTTGTCGGGCAAAGCGCCCGCGCGGGTGAGCCGTTCAGCGGCTTCAAGCTGGGCTTTCCACCCGGCGATGTCGCGAAGATCGGCCACCGCATAGGCGCGGGGCAGGATGCTGGAGGGGAGGGGCTCTCCGATGGTTTCAAACAGACGGAAGGTCATCGGGTCCATCTGCCGGGGCACGCGAAGCGGTTCAGCCCCTTCGTAGAAATCGGGGTTCAGAAAACGATCAAAGAGTTCAAGCTGCTCTTGCGGCAACAGGCCAAGTGCTTGGGCCGAGCCAAAGGTCAGCGCCGCGTTTTCCCAATTGCCGGCGCGGGCGTTGCAAAAGATGCGCGTGCCATAGTCGCGGGTCAGATGCGGCGCTTTCACAAGGCGTTCGCAAACGCGGTGTTCGGTGCCGGTCAGCAAGGAAAGCTGCATCCAGAGGTCAAAATGCGCGGTCGAGGTGGTGACCCCAGCCTGTTCAATCAGCGACAGAGCCGGATCAAGCGCGCCCAACTCCATCAGCTTTTGCCCCCGCGCCAAGGCCAGTTCATCGCCATTGCGCGCCTCGCCCTGCGGGGCCTGCGCTTCGGCCAGAAGCACGGTGTAGAGCAGCGCTTGGGCGGCAGGTAGATGCAGGTCAGGCAGGTCGCGGATGCGGTCAATCAGCGCGGCGGTGTCGCTGCCCAGCCAGATGTCCCCGCGCAGCCCGGTGACCGATCCCGGCACCAACCCGATCCGGCGCGGCGCACCATCGCCAAGCGGGGTGACCTGCACCTTAGGCGCAAGGGCGGTTTCGGCGACTGGGGGTTCCTCTGCCCGGCCTGGGTTTGGCGGGCGTTTGGGGCGGTTTTCGGGCGGGGATTGCGCGCCGAGCCAGTCGATCACCGAAAGTGGTTGGTCATTGGCCGCGGGGGGCAATTGCTCTGCCGCGCGTTCTTTGCGCGATTCGCGGCCCAGATCGCGGTCTTCGGCGGATTCAGCCAGCAGGGCGCTGGCACTGACCGAGCAGACCAACGCAGCACAGACGGCCCAGCCGCGTTTTGTTCGGGCGGTTGCCACCCCGTTCAATCCGCGGTCAGTGTAACAGGCTGGCGAGTCTCGATCTGCTCAGGCGAAAAATCCACGCCAAAGAAAGGACCAACATAGGCATAGCCCACCAGCCCGATAAATCCGACAATTAATAGAAATATCAAAAGCTTAAAAAGTTTACCCATGAACCATGCCTGCCCGAAATTCTGCTATTTTGCCAAACTATATATGGCCTTTTGGGCAAGATCACGTCATTCAAAGGAAAATGAGCGGAATTAAGCACAGCATGACCGATGGCGAAGAAACGCCGCCCCTTTACCGTCTGAACAAGACGGTGGCGCTGGTTGGCATGATGGGGGCGGGCAAGACGGCGGTGGGGCGTGCGGTCTCTGCCAAACTCGGCGCGCCCTTTTTGGACAGCGATGCTGAGATTGAGGCGGCCGCCAATCTCAGCGTGCCGGAAATCTTTACCCGTGATGGCGAGCCGTTCTTTCGTAAGCGTGAGACCGAGGTGATCGCCCGGCTATTAGCCGAGGAACGTTGCATCCTTTCCACGGGGGGCGGCGCGTTTTTGGCCGAGGTGAACCGCGACAATATCGCGGCCTATGGTGTAGCGCTTTGGTTAGATGCGGATCTGGATCTGCTGTGGAACCGGGTGCGCTATAAAGACAGCCGTCCGCTGTTGCGCACGGCAGACCCTAAGGCCACGCTTGGCGCGCTTTATCGCGACCGGGTGCCGCTTTACCGGCTTGCGGACCTGTCGGTGCGCTGCGACCCACGCCTGTCGATCGACGCGATGGCCAATCGGGTGATCGACAAGCTGCTGACCCGGCCTGACGTTTTGGAGAAGTTGGATGCGTGAGACGGTTTCCGTCGCCCTGCCGGGGCGCGAGTATGATGTGGTCATCGGGCCGGGGCTACTGGCGGAGGCGGGTACGCTCATCGCGCCTTTGCTACGCCGTAAGCGTGTGGCGGTCATCACCGAAAGCCGTGTTGCTGCGCTGCATCTAGAGACCCTGCGCGAAGGGCTGGCAGCCGAAGGCATTGAGATGTCGGCGCTGGAACTGGCGCCGGGCGAAGGCACCAAGGATTGGGAAAACTTGCAACGCTGCGTTGACTGGTTGTTGGATGCGCAGGTTGAGCGCGGCGATATCGTCGTGGCCTTTGGCGGCGGGGTGATCGGCGATCTGGTGGGGTTTGCCGCCGCCGTGTTGCGCCGCGGGGTGCGGTTTGTGCAGATCCCCACGTCGCTGTTGGCGCAGGTCGACAGTTCTGTGGGCGGCAAGACCGGCATCAACGCGCGACAAGGCAAAAATCTGATCGGCGCTTTCCACCAGCCGAGCCTTGTGCTCGCCGATACCGAGGTGCTGGGCACCATGGCCGACCGCGATTTTCTGGCGGGCTATGGCGAAGTGGTCAAATACGGGCTGCTGGGCGACGCTGGTTTCTTTGATTGGCTCGAGGCGCAAGGCCCGGCAATGGCGGCAGGCGATATGGCCGCGCGGGTCGAGGCGGTGCGCCATTCAGTGCAAATGAAGGCCGACATTGTTCAGCGCGACGAGACAGAGCAAGGCGACCGCGCGCTGTTGAACCTTGGCCATACGTTCGGCCACGCGCTGGAGGCGGCGACGGGCTACTCTGATCGTCTGCTGCATGGCGAAGGCGTGGCGATCGGCTGTGCGCTGGCCTTTGAACTCTCGGCGCGTTTGGGGCTGTGCCCCCAAGAAGACCCAAGCCGGTTGCGTGCGCATCTGGCGCAGATGGGGATGAAGACCGACCTGCGCGACATTCCCGGTGATTTGCCGGACGCCGAAGAATTGCTGCGTCTGATGGGGCAGGACAAGAAGGTGGTCGATGGCCGGTTGCGCTTTGTTCTGGCGCGGGGCATCGGGCAGGCGTTTGCCGGGGCTGAGGTCGACAACGCCGACGTGCTGACCCTGCTGCGCGACGCATTAGCTGCGCGACAGTGATCCGCAGCGGGCATGGCCCGGCGGTTCCCATCGTTTGATTTGTTTGGTTTCGAGCCGTTTAAAAAGGGCGGCGCCGCCAAATCGGATGTGTGAGACAGGCGTCACCCTGCATGTCTGAACGTCTCGACATGGCCCCCAGCTGGAGCCTCTGATCCTAGTGCCGAACATATAACTGCCCAGCGGGTATCGCGATGGAGAGGGTTCTATTGCGGCAAGGTTAAGCGCGGATAACGCCAGCGGCCGCAGAGGGTGGGCAGGGCGCAACAGCGCCCTGCCGATTGTTCTGCACTTGTTGGCTTAGAACGGGATTTCGTCGTCGAGGTCACGGCTGCCGCCGCCACCACCACCGCCGCTGCCGTAGTCGTTGCCACCGCCGCCTTGCGAGGAGGGGCCGCTGTCATAGCCGCCGCCGTAGTCATTGCCACCGCCGCCACCACCGTAGCCGCCACCACCGCCGCCGCCGCCCGAGCCGCCGCCGGGACCGTCGAGCATGGTCAGCGTACCGCCAAAGCCTTGCAGCACGACTTCGGTGCTGTAGCGGTCTGCACCGGACTGGTCCTGCCACTTACGGGTCTGCAACTGGCCTTCGATATAAACCTTGGAGCCCTTCTTGAGGTACTGTTCGGCGATGCGCACCAGACCTTCTTGGAAGATCGCCACCGAATGCCATTCGGTCTTTTCCTTGCGCTCACCGGTGTTGCGGTCTTTCCATGTCTCGGAAGTCGCGATGCGCAGGTTGCACACTTTGCCGCCGTTCTGGAAGCTGCGCACCTCGGGGTCGCGCCCGAGGTTGCCGATTAGGATCACTTTGTTCACTGAGCCGGCCATCTTGCCCCCTCGTTTATCATTGCTGTGTCATTGCTCAGGGCGCGAATCCGACCGCGCCCAATTCGGCTGTTTATATCGTGGTTGTCTGCCGGATGACACCGGCATTCCCATCTGCGCGCGCATCCATGTGCCCCGCCAAGCTGGTGGTGATGCGGGTCTAGCGCACGGCGCGGTTTTAGGTATACTGCATCCGATGCAACGGCAGGGGGCAGGTAGATGCGAAAGACAGGACTTGTGGCCAGTTTCGCCGCGGTAGGTTTGGCCTCAGTTGGGATGATCGCAATGGGCGCGGCGCCAGCCGCAGCTGATATGTTCGCTTCCAAGAACCGCGCGGGGTTATTTGCCTCGCAAAAAAACATCCTCGATAACCGCGCTTCCAAGCAGTATTCCGCCTCTGTGCGTCTGCAACCGCCCAAAGTTGTCACCCCAACGAAATGGGATGTGCCAAAGTATAACGGATCCTACAAGGGCGCCTACCTTGGCGCGGCCAGTGATGCGGCCACGCGCCATGGTATCCCGGTTGATCTGTTTTTGAGGCTGGTTCAGCAGGAGAGCGGCTGGAACCCCAAAGCTCTGTCGCACAAGGGGGCGATGGGGCTGGCGCAGTTGATGCCGCAAACCGCACGCGCGTTGCGTGTTGATCCGACCGACCCGGCACAGAACCTTGAAGGTGGGGCGCGCTATCTGAAAATGCAGTACCGTGCCTTTGGCAGTTGGGAGCTTGCATTGGCCGCCTACAACGCCGGTCCGGGTGCTGTGAAGAAATACGGCGGCGTGCCACCCTACCAAGAAACGCGCAATTACGTCAAAGTTATCTCTGGCAGTTAGACCTTTAAGATAGACGCGATTGCCGCGCGTTTGACGGTTTTCAGCCGGATGGCGCCTATCTAGGCACGCCATAGACGGCACCCTCGGGAACCACCGAGGCATTTGTGGTGTTCTCTGATCAGAACCTCTTGCAGCGGGATTGGCCCGCAGCAGAGACGGAAAAGATCGTAGGAGAACAATATGTTCACGAATATGAAAAAGATCGCCCTTGCCGCCGGCGTAAGCGCAATCGCCCTGAGTGGTTCTGCTTTTGCGGCTGAGAAAATCATGGTCTCGAAGATCGACGTTGAGTCCTCTGTCACCGCCTCCACAGAGAGCAACGGCATGGATTTCTATCCTGACCTGGAAGAAGACCTGCGCGCCGAAGTCGCACAGCGCGTGCCACTGAGCAGCGATGGTGCGGACCCGCAGATCAAAATCGACATCCGTAAGATTGCCCTTAATGGGTCAACCATGCTGCCAGACAGCAAAGAATTCAACCAGTTGGAAGGCGTTGTTGATATCACGAGCCCGACTGGCGACAATGCTGGCCTGAGCTTTCCTGTGATGATTTCGGCCTATAGCGGTGATGAAATTGCACCCGAAGGCTATGTCAATGTGCAGCCGACAGAGACCGAATTCTACGTGGCGCTTGTGTCGACCTTTGCCGATGTCGTGGCCGAAGGTTTGGCAAATGTGAACACAGCAGGCTCGCCTGTCGACCCATAAATCTGGGTAGTACGCACGCTGGCACCACCCTCAGGCCGTTCCCCCCCTATGTCGGCCTGAGTGAAAAGGCGCGGTTCTTTGGAGCCGCGCCTTTTTGTGTTTACTAGATC
>Ga0209345_10000539_pt1 | contig 48003 bp, 48 predicted proteins | sample Cruoilmetagenom7_FD_187294 | JGI IMG/M metagenome (GOLD analysis project Ga0209345, IMG submission 187294) | Oil polluted marine microbial communities from Coal Oil Point, Santa Barbara, California, USA - Sample 7 (SPAdes) (version 2) | ecosystem: Environmental > Aquatic > Marine > Oil seeps ... | reverse complement strand
CGCTGGTGATCAGTGCTGAAGCGACAACTTATCAATAAAGATTTTGACGGACGCATTCATGGAAACTGCCAAGAAAAATAAGCCTGACACAGTCTTAACGGGTATCACCACAACAGGAACTCCTCACTTGGGTAACTATGTTGGTGCTATTCGACCTGCCATTACTGCTAGTCAGCAGCCCGGGGTTAATGCCTATTACTTTCTTGCTGATTTCCATGCCCTAATAAAATGCCAAGATCCATCAAAAGTTCATGAATCCACCCGTGAAATAGCCGCCACTTGGCTTGCCCTGGGATTGAATACGGATAATGTTGTTTTCTACCGCCAATCAGATGTCCCTGAAATACCACAACTCACTTGGTTTCTTAACTGTGTCGCCGCAAAAGGGTTGATGAATAGGGCGCACGCCTACAAAGATTCGGTACAAAAGAACCAGGAAGCCGGTGAAGATGCAGATTTTGGTATTACCGTGGGGCTATTTTCTTATCCGGTATTAATGGCGGCAGATATTTTGATGTTTAACGGCACCAAAGTGCCCGTGGGTAAGGATCAGATACAACACATTGAAATGGCTCGTGATATAGCTCAGCGTTTTAATCATATCTATGGCCAACACTTTGCTTTACCAGAAGCAGTTGTAGATGACCACGTAGCCGTATTGCAGGGCCTTGATGGCCGCAAAATGAGCAAAAGTTATGGTAATACTATTCCGTTGTTCCTTCCTGAAAAGCAGCTTAAAAAGCATGTAAACAAGATTAAAACCAACTTACTAGAGCCAGGTGAGCCCAAAGATCCTGATGATTCAACAGTATTCCAGGTTTGGCGTGCCTTTGCTTCTGAAGAGCAAACAGCCTATATGCGTAAAGAGTTTGAAAATGGTATTGCTTGGGGTGAAGCGAAAAAGCAATTGTTCGAACTGATTAATCAAGAGCTTAGTGAGCCAAGAGAACGTTACAACGAACTCATGGAAAACCCTGCGCATATTGAGCGTGTATTACGTGAAGGCGCCGAAAAAGCACGTGCTTACAGTGTTCCCTTTATGGAAAAACTCAATAAGGCTGTTGGCCTGTATTCATTAACCTAGCTTTAGTGCGTTACTGCGAGCTTTTAATAGTACATTACAGGTAGTTTTTCACTACCTTAAGCATGCCGGTCATTAGCTCATCCAAATCGCTTTTAGATATGATGTAGGGCGGCATGATATAGACCCTGTTATTAAAGGGTCTGACCCAAATACCCTCCGCCACAAACTGTTTCTGAATTTTGGCTAGATCAACAGATTCTTTTGTTTCGATAACACCTATAGCGCCTAAACAGCGCACATCAGCCACATTGCTAAAGTCCTTTGCCAGTGCAAGCCCAGATTTAAGTTGCTGCTCAATCTCTTGAACACGAGATTGCCAATCATTATTGAGTAATAGCTCTATACTGGCATTGGCTACAGAGCAGGCGAGGGGGTTACCCATAAAAGTAGGGCCATGCATAAATACTCCAGCTTCGCCATTACAGATACCGTCACTTACTTTTGTCGTGCATAAAGTAGCTGCCATTGTCATATAGCCACCGGTCATAGCTTTACCTAAACACAAAATATCTGGGGTGATATCAGCCCATTCGCAACCAAATAACTTACCAGTACGTCCAAAGCCCGTCGCAATTTCATCGGCAATCAGTAGTACATCATGCTCATCACACAAATCACGAACCCGTTTAAGGTAATTAGGCGAATAAAAATGCATCCCCCCTGTACCCTGCAAAATGGGTTCTAGTATCACTGCTGCTAACTCATGGCTGTGTTCTTCTAACTGGTTCTTTATATCTATGATATAGCTTTCTTCCCAGTCATCATGGAATGCACAACGAGGTGATTCAGTAAATAATTGCTTGGATAAAGAATTTTTGAACAAATGATGCATTCCCGTAGTAGGGTCACATACCGACATAGCACCAAAGGTATCGCCGTGATAACCATTACGTAGGCTTAGAATACGTGATTTCTTTGGGAGTCCTTGAGAATACCAGTACTGAATAGCCATTTTTAGTGCTACTTCAACGCTGACAGAGCCCGAATCACAGAGAAAAACTTTATCCAGTCCCTGAGGTGTAATATTGACCAGGGTTTTACAAAGCAGGGCTGCAGGTTCGTGGATAATGCCACCAAACATCACATGTGACATGGTGTCGATCTGGTCTTTTAATGCCTGATTTAAGGTAGGGTGGTTGTAGCCATGAATCGCTGACCACCAAGAGGACATACCATCAATCAGCTCATGTCCATCAGCTAATGTTAGTCGTACGCCACTGGCACTAACAACATGATAGGCCGGGATTGGTTGTGTCAGCGAAGAATAGGGATGCCAGATATGCTGCTGGTCAATATCGGAGATTTGAGATGTAGTCAGATATTTCATCGGGATAAAGTCACAGGCTAAGAAGTTGTTATTGTAAGTCAGTTGGATAATGGCTCCAAAGGAGTTATAAACTAATGGACAATAAAAAGTGAAGAATAAAAAGAGGTACAGAGTAGGTGGCGACTATAGGTAAGAGATTGTTAGTACAACAGCTGTTAAGACAGAAAGGGGTGTTTCTTTCTTGCTTTGTAGGCTGTTTGATCAGCTGCTCAGCATTGGCTGCCCCAAGTTCAAAGTATTGGGCTTATTGGGACAGAAGTAATGAAAATAGCTATGAGAGCATAGATCATAATCAATGGAACAAGATCTTACAGACTTACGTGATCGACAAGCATGCCTCAGGCGTAAACCGCTTCAAATATGGCTCAGTGTCCTCAAGAGATAAAAAAAACCTCAAACGTTATATTAAATCCTTAGAAAAAACTGACCCTAGAACATACAATAGGCGGGAACAGCAAGCCTATTGGCTCAACCTCTATAATGCCGTAACCGTGCAATTGGTATTGGATAATTACCCTATCAAGAGTATGAAAGATATCGGCAATAAAATGATTAAACGAGGGCCGTGGAACAAGTCCTTGATCAATGTAGCGGGGGAACGTTTAAGTCTTAATGATATAGAGCACCGGATTCTCAGGCCCATATGGCAAGATCATAAGGTACATTTTGGCTTAAGTTGTGCCAGTATCAGCTGCCCAAATATACTGCCAAGAGCATTTACCAGAAGAAATGTTAGGCCATTGCTCAAGCAGTCAGGGCGAGATTATATAAACCATCCACGTGGGGTCAGCCTTAAAAATGGCAAAATGAAAGCATCAAGCTTGTTTGATTGGTATCAGAAGGACTTTGCTAAAAATGAAACAAAGCTAATGAAGGTATTTGCCTATTATTCGGAAGATAGATTGGCGCTGTATCTTTTAGGGTATCAAGGCAAGATAGATTATAACTATGACTGGCGGTTAAATGCGCCTTAAATGAGTGACAATATACTTTTAATAAATAACTTAATTTATTGAAATTAAACAGAAAAGATAGATATTTTCTCTCTTTTCTGTTTGTAGAATATTTACAGAATTAGCAGGGGTTTTAGCTCTCAGTACTCAACCTTCAGCTTTCAACGCCGCCGTGAGCTAGCGACCATTCAACAGGTGAATTCAGAAAAGACTCAATTTCAGCTATAGCTTGGCTGTCCATTTGATTGCTTTCTTTGCACACTTTTAAAACATCCCACCAAGTAGTCAGTGCGTGCAGATTAATACCCGCATCAGCAAGGTTTTGTCTTGTATCTGGGAAAATGTCGTAAAAGAAGATGACAAAAGTATCGGTCACCTCAGCGCCAGCTTTACGCAATGCATCGCAAAAGGTAATTTTGCTACCGCCATCTGTTGTCAGATCTTCAACAAGAAGAACTTTAGAGCCTTCCTCCAGGTAACCTTCAATCTGAGCATCACGACCAAACCCTTTAGGCTTCTTTCTTACATATTGCATGGGAAGAGATAATCGTTCTGCAAGCCATGCAGCAAAGGGGATTCCTGCTGTTTCCCCCCCAGCGACAGCATCGATAGACTCAAAGCCGATATCACGCATAATGGTAGAAGCACCAAAATCCATCAGTGTAGAACGTACACGAGGGAAGGAAATAATCTTGCGGCAATCGATATAAACCGGACTGGCTTTACCAGAAGTTAGTATGTAAGGATCATTAGGACGGAAATTGATAGCTCCGATTTCTAGCAACATTTTGGCACTGAGTTCAGCGATCAGCTGCTTGTCTGGAAAGCTATTAAAAGACATACAAACTCCTTGGAAGAAAATAGGCTGTACAACATCAACTCTAAAGGTGCGCGAGCTTGATTGATGTCAGGTATAGAGAGTGGGGGATTTTGCCAGAATAGACTCCCGGAATCCATTGAAAGCGAGGAGTAGGTTTTGATAGAGAATATCGTCTTATTTGGAGTCAATTGTTATTATATTTAACATAATATACATTATGTGCAGTATTGTTTTGGTGGATGGATATGTTGGGATAAAGGGTTTAACCTATAATTAAGTTTAAATACTGGGAGTAAGAATCTGAAATTAAAGATATTTATATATTAAAAGCAGAATAATTATAAATAACACCCCGCAAAGTACTTTCAGAAAGCTGTAATTAACTGATGAACAACACAAGTTCTGGTACAAACGGTCACAACATGAACCGTACTCACAGTTAAAATGTGACCCTTATCCCAAAAAAAGATAAACACGTCATTAGCTAAAGGACTATGTTATGGCTCACAAGATAACTAGCGCAATATCAAGCGCCAGAGTTGTTCACAAGAAAATGTACAGAAGAGAACCAAAGCAGTTAGTGGTATCGCTTAGTACTTTGGACAGGATTAAGTACGAACTCTATAAAGATACTCATATAGATTATCGAACAATTCCCCTATCTGTATATGAAGGTATGAAAATTAAAGTTGATAGCCAAAAGCAAGAAGGCTGGGAAATTGCTGTTGAAGAAAAAGACTCCAACCTGCACCATTTGCCAGAATACACTTTATACAAATAGAAAAAACCCAAATCTCTGACATTACAGTCAATTAGGTATTTATCTTGGATATCAAAAGTACCTACTTATAAAAGTCTATATTTTGAAAGTACTAGATACCTTATGCAGGGACAAGGCATATAGTACTGGTTCAAGTCATAAATTAAGGGATTTTTATAGTTGTGCTGCCGACGTGGCATGGATACCATTCCACTTAGTATTGGCAGATTTAATGTTTTCAGGGGTCTCTTTTTTCCAAATTTCATAGACTTTTAAGCTTTTATTCACGTAAAGCTTGCCGCCAACAACAAAGAAATGACACGTAGACAATTACAGAAGTCGCCTTTCGTTGGGGGTTTAATGATATGGCCCATTTTAGTCGTATTTTCAAAAAACAATATGGATACTCACCAAGTAAAATACATTTACGATAGCCTTCTTGCAAAATCATCAATTCGATGAGGCCAATGTCTTTGATTTATTTCATGGTGACAAATTCTTCAGCTGCGGTTGGGTGAATACCAATAGTGGCATCAAAATCAGCTTTTGTAGCTCCAGCTTTCATGGCAACAGCAATACCCTGAATAATCTCCCCAGCACCCTCACCTACCATATGACAGCCCACAACGACATCTGTGCTTTCAACCACGATCATTTTCATAAAGACTTTACCGCTACCACCACCCAGGGTTTCTTTCATGGGGCGGAATCGACTACGGTAAACGTTTAAATCATCAGTGTACTGTTCACGAGCTTGTTCCTCTGTAAGGCCTACAGAGGCTGAGTTGGGTTGACTGAAAACAGCGGTAGGAATATTACTGTAATCCTGTGAAGTACGTTCACCGGTGACCAAAGTTTTAGTCAGCGCCATACCTTCAGCAATGGCTACAGGCGTTAGTTCCACTCGACCAATCACATCACCCAGTGCATAAATTGAGGGTTCTGCCGTTTGGAAATAGTCATCCACAATAATAGAGCCATTGTTTTTGGTTTCAATTTGGGTGTTCTCCAGCCCTAACCCATCGATATTGGGCCGTCGGCCAGTAGCATACATAACCAAGCCAGCTTCTAGAGCTTCTCCGTTATTGAGTTGCACCTTATAGCCATCACTATTGTCTGGCTCTATATTCTCGATTTCAGTTGAGAAGTGGAGTTTAACTCCTTGATTTTCTATTTCTTCTTTGAGTATTTCCCGCAGTTCTTGATCAAAGCCTCTTAGAAATAATGGCCCACGATAAACCAGGTGTGTATCAACCCCTAGGCCGTTAAAAATACCGGCAAATTCGATGGCGATATAACCACCGCCTACAATGACAATTCGTTCGGGCAACTTGTCTAGGTAGAAGGCTTCATTAGAAGTAATGACAGAATCGCTTCCGGGAAACTCGGGTACAAAGGGAGTGCCTCCAGTGGCGATAAGAATATGTTTACAACTATATTGCTTACCATTCACTTCGACACAGTGTGGATCGACAATCCTTCCCCTACCTTCGTATAGCTCTACACCTGCTCCATCGAGCAGATTTCCGTAGATACCATTTAACCGCTCGATCTCTCTATTTTTGTTATCTCGAAGCTTAGCCCAGTCAAAACTTGAGGGACCCAACTCCCAACCAAAACCCTTCGCTGCTTCAAACTCTTCGGAAAATGCCGAGGCATAGACAAACAGTTTTTTTGGAACACAGCCTACATTGACACAGGTGCCGCCGAGATATTGAAATTCTGCTATACCGACACGAAGCCCCTGCTGGGAACACATCCGTGCTGTACGTACACCACCTGAACCGGCACCAATCACAAACAAATCAAAATTGTAGGGCATGGAGACTTCCTTTTTATAGTGAGATCGCTATATAGATACTTAATCTAAGCAGAAGTTTATGCGGTAACGGTTCTACTCCACCAATAAATATGCGCTATAGGGCTGGTGTGCTGTTGCTATCGTCTAATTAGCTGTCAATTAATAAGGAATCAGTTCAACCAATCTTGGTTTGCCCACCCATATAGGAATGCAGTACTTCTGGAACTTCAATAGAGCCATCTGCTTGTTGGTAGTTTTCCATAACAGCCAGTAATGTACGGCCTATAGCTAAGCCTGAGCCATTGAGTGTATTCAGTAACTCTGGCTTTCCGGTTTCAGGGTTGCGCCAGCGAGCTTTTAGGCGGCGAGCTTGAAAGTCGCGAAAGTTACTACAAGATGAAATCTCACGGTAACGTTGTTGTGATGGCAGCCAAACTTCAATGTCATAGGTTCGTGCAGCGGAGAAACCCAGGTCGCCACCACAGAGAATAACGGTTCTGTAGGGTAAACTGAGTTTTTGCAAAATAGCTTCTGCATGTCCTACGAGTTGTTCCAGAACTTCTGTGGACTCTTGTGGCTTAACGAACTGCACCAGCTCAACTTTTTCAAATTGATGCTGGCGAATCATACCGCGGGTGTCTTTTCCGTAACTGCCCGCTTCGCTCCTGAAACAGGGAGTGTGGCAGGTAAATTTCACCGGCAATTGGTCCGCATCAATAATTTCATCACGATAGATATTGGTAACGGGTACTTCTGCTGTAGGTATTAAATAGAAGCCACGGTCATCTTCCAGCTTAAACAGATCTTCCTCAAACTTGGGTAACTGTCCAGTGCCGTATAAAGAATCACGATTAACCACATAAGGGACGTTGATTTCTTGATAGCCATGCTCTGACTCGTGAGTATCGAGCATAAATTGGACTAACGCCCTGTGCATGCGAGCAATGCCGCCACGCATTACCGCAAAACGAGAGCCGGTAATTTTGGCTGCGGTTTCAAAATCTAAAAGACCAGAATCAGCACCTAAATCAACGTGATCTTTTACCTCAAAATCAAATTGTCTCGGTTCACCCCAGCTGTGAACTTCTACATTATCACCCTCGCTACTACCTGATGGTACCTCTGCATCGGGAATATTTGGTATACCACTAAGATAATTCTCCAACTTACCATGTAATTCACCCAGCTCTTCTTCGGCCTGATTACAGGCTTTTTTTAGCTCTTCGCCCTTAGCTTTTAATGGAGCTATATCTTCGCCTTTAGATTTGGCCTCGCCAATGGCCTTGCCCATGGATTTGGCATAGGCATTACGTTCAGATTGCAGGGTCTGGGCCTTATCTTGTAATTGGCGGCGGATACCTTCCAATTCTTTTAGTTTTTCTACATCCAGAGTAAAGCCTTTTACGGCAAGTTTTTCAGCAATAGTTTCGGGTTCAGAGCGAACGAGTTTTGGATCCAACATGAGGTTTGGGTAATTCCTAAAGCAAACGAGTCAAAACAATTGCACCTAGCATTCCGGCTAGACACAACACGACATTTAGGGCGACATAGGCGGCCGCCAACGCAAGGTGGCCATTTTGCCACAAAGCCAGGGTATCAAGCGAGAAGGTAGAGAAAGTTGTAAATGCACCTAGAAAACCTACCATCAACAAATTGCGTAATTCGGCGGGCAATACTCCACGTTCAATAATCAGTACATAGCAGACGCCCATTAAGAGTGAGCCGAGCACATTGACAATCAGTGTGCCTAGGGGAAAGCGGCCAGAAAACATGGGAAATATTGCGGCATTGACAGCAAACCGTCCCATTGCTCCTAGCGCACCGCCTAATGCTACGGCCAACCATTGCATTATAATTCCTCGCCCTGTTGTTTTGGATTAGATGGCTTTTGGTCAGACTGCCCTTCATATCGTTGCTGGGAGCTGCTCTCATTTAGCTGTTTTAAATACTTAAGTTTTTCAGCAATTTTCTGTTCCAGCCCGCGGTCTGTCGGGAAATAATAACGCTTATCCTGCAACTCTTGTGGAAAATAATTTTCTCCAGGAGCAAATCCACCTGGCTCACCATGGGCATAACGGTAGTCTGCTCCATAATCCAACTCTTTCATGAGCTTTGTCGGTGCGTTCCTTAAGTGCAAAGGTACTTCATGGGTAGGCATGCTTTGAACATCTGCTTGGGCCGCATTAAAAGCACTATAAACTGCATTACTTTTGGGTGCTGCTGCCAGGTACATAATGGCTTGAGCAATACTTAACTCCCCTTCAGGGCTACCCAGCCGTTCCTGAGTATTCCAGGCATCAAGGGAGAGTGATAAAGCTCTAGGGTCAGCATTACCTATGTCTTCACTGGCCATACGGACAACCCGGCGTGCAATATAGAGTGGATCACAACCACCATCGATCATTCTCACAAACCAGTACAATGCAGCATCTGGTGAAGAGCCACGCACTGCCTTATGTAGTGCAGAAATCTGGTCATAGAAATATTCACCGCCTTTATCAAAACGGCGAGTATCCGTTACTAAGACTTCTTCCAAAATAGCTCGATCAATACTCCCTTCTTCGACTAAGTCGCTGGCAATCTCGAGTAGGTTGAGCGCTTTTCTGGCATCACCATCGGCAGCATTGGCCAACAATTGAAGCGCATCTTTAGTAATATCCAGTTTGCGTTCACCCAGACCAATCTCATTATCTTTGAGCGCACGATTAACAATATTGCAGATATCTTCTGCTTCGAGACTACGGAGTACATAAACCCTACAACGGGAAAGCAATGCATTATTTAATTCGAAGGATGGGTTTTCTGTTGTGGCTCCAATTAAAACAACGGTGCCATCTTCCACATAGGGTAAAAAAGCATCTTGCTGGGATTTATTAAAACGATGAACTTCGTCCACAAACAAAATAGTTTTACGACCACAAATATCTCGTTCTTCCTCTGCTCGAGCTACAGCAGCACGTATTTCTTTCACGCCTGATAAGACAGCCGATATAGCTTCTAAGTGAGCATCTACAGATTCAGCAATAATTTTAGCTAATGTGGTTTTACCCACACCAGGTGGTCCCCAAAAGACCATGGAATGTAGCTGTCCAGCAACGATGGCTTCCCGAAGAGACTTGCCCTCTCCCACCAAATGGGCCTGACCAGCAAAGCTGTCCAGGGTCAGTGGACGCATTCTTGAAGCGAGGGGTTGGTATACGTCCTGACTAAATAGATCCTTACTCATCACGAATAATATCTGTACCTTCAGGGGGTGAAAACTGGAATGCTTCAGGCGCTATTTCCTGATTTAACTGTATGCCCTGAAAAGTAATATGTGTTTTTTGCCCCAAAGTATCCCACATTGTCATGGATGATGGAGTCTCTTCAAAAAATCCCAGAGCTATTTTGGTATAAAGACTTCCGGCATCTTTCGGGGTCAAAATAAACTGAGTTGATGTGCCACCTTCCGTTACAGTGCTGTCCTTTTTCTGGACCTCGTAGCTTTGTTCAAGTGTATCCAGATCACCAATAAAAAGTGCAGCGGGAGTTTTTAAAAGATCCTGGTCAAATGATCGAACCGTTACCTGCTCAAGGTCGGGGTCGTAAATCCACAAGGTATTACTGTCTGAAATAACTAATTGTTCCATGGGTGGCATGGTGGACCAGCGTACTTTTCCCGGCCGAGCAGCTTGTAGCTGTCCTGCTGTGTGCTGAATGACGTCTCCCTCTGCGGAATAAACAGTTTGCTGGAACTTCGTACCAAGCCTATTTAACTTCGTTAGTAGAGTTTTTAAGGTATTGGCAGGCTCAGGGGAATGCTTTGCAGGAAAAGGCGCTATTAATGGTTTAACTACAAGAGGTTGTACTGGTTCAACCACAACAGACTGTAATGGTTCAAATACAATAGATTGGCCGCCGGCCCATAATGTAGAAGAAAACAGAATAATAAAGCTACCTATAAATACTTTCATCGCTAATCCCTAGGCGGCGCCGGTGCTAGCACCTCACGATTACCATTGGTACCCATTTCACTCACCACACCGGTGGCTTCCATTTGCTCAACAAGCCGTGCTGCACGGTTATAGCCAATACGTAGTTTCCGCTGCACCGATGAAATAGAGGCTTTTCTGGTTTGCAAAACAAATGCTACAGCTTCGTCATAAAGTGGATCAGACTCAGTATCATTTGAACCTTCCTCACTGTCTGTTGAGTAGCCGGGAACAGGAATAGTACTCGTCGTACCTTCATCGGTGATTTCATCAAGGTATTCTGGCGCACCCCTGCTCTTCCAGTCAGCAACAACCTTATGAACCTCATGGTCATCTACAAAAGCTCCATGAACTCGAATGGGAACACTGGTGCCAGCTGGTAAATAAAGCATATCACCATGACCAAGTAATTGCTCTGCACCGCCCTGATCAAGGATGGTTCTAGAATCAATTTTAGAAGAAACCTGGAATGCCATTCTGGTAGGCACATTAGCTTTAATTAGCCCAGTAATAACATCTACAGAAGGTCTCTGAGTGGCGAGTATAAGATGAATCCCTGCTGCTCGAGCTTTTTGGGCAATTCGTGCAATGAGTTGCTCTACTTTTTTGCCGACGATCATCATCATGTCGGCAAACTCATCGATCACAACAACAATGTAGGGAAGTTTTTCCAGTGTTGGTGCGACCTGCGCTTCACCCTCTTCTGCAAACAAACTTGCATTTTCATCGGGTCGCCATAGTGGATCTACAATGGGACAGCCTGCTGCTATCGCATCCATCACTTTTCGATTGTAGCCCGAAAGATTACGGACACCCAGTGCCGCCATTAATTTATAACGCCTCTCCATTTCACCCACACACCAACGCAGACCACTGGCGGCGTCTTTCATATCCGTAACTACAGGTGTTAACAGGTGAGGAATATCATCGTAGACCGACAATTCCAGCATCTTGGGATCAACTAGTATCAGTCGAACATCCTCTGGCCCAGACTTATATAGCAGGCTTAACAGCATCACGTTGATACCTACAGATTTACCCGACCCAGTTGTTCCCGCCACTAATAAGTGGGGCATTCTGGCCAGATCGGCGCAAACCGGTGAACCTGAAATATCATTACCCAGAGCCAGGGTTAAAGGCGACTTAGATTGCTCATAAACTTCTGATGACAGCACCTCACTGAGGCGAACCATTTCCCTGTGTTCGTTGGGAATTTCGATACCCATAACTGATTTGCCTGGAATAATCTCCACTACCCTGACACTCACTACAGCCAAAGAACGTGCAAGATCTTTTGCCAGGTTGGTGATCCGACTTGCCTTTACACCGGCAGCAGGTTGTATTTCAAAACAGGTCACTACCGGCCCAGGCAAAACTTCAACTACTTCGGCGCTAATACCAAAGTCCTGAAGTTTAAGTTCAAGCTGCTTGGACATAGCTTCAAGCGCTTCTTTTGAATAGCCTTTTCCCGAGTTACCTTCTGCTTGATCCAGCAACCCTAGTGTTGGTAATGACCCAGACACTGGCTCTGAAAAAAGAGAGGTTTGTTTTTCTTTTTCAACTCGCTGACTAGGCACTGATTTTTTAGCAGGCTTTTGAATACTGGGGGGTTTGCGGGTCGCTTCTTTTTCTGCTTGTCGAGCTTTTATCTCTTTGCGATGTTGCTGTGCTTCTTCAGCTTGCTTTTCTTCTTCTTTACGTGCTTTTCTTGCTGCCAGTTTATGCTGGATATACTCAATAAATTTTATCGTTGTTATGCCTGCACCTTCAATTAAAGCCAACCAAGACAAGTCGGTAAATACGGTTAAGCCAAATAAAAACACAGCAAGAAGGATTAATGTGCTACCCACATGATTAAAAGCTGTTGCAGCAGCTTCTGATATGGATAAGCCTAATATGCCACCCACACCATAATTTGGCGTGTGTAGGGATTCAACGTGCCCATAATGTAAGGATGCCAGAGAAGTGGCAGACACCATGACCAATATTAGCCCCAGAATACGCAGGGCAAACACGAGACCGTCAAACCTGTTTTCCTGATCACGGTGGGCTCGAAACACATTCCATGCACGTAATGCCAACAATACAGGGAAAAGAAACGAGATGTAGCCTAACAAGGAATAGGAAACGTCGGATAACCAGGCACCCAAAGCACCTGCCGCATTACTTACTTGGTCAACAATCCCCGTATGTGACCAACCGGGATCATCAGGAGAGTGACTGACCAAAGCAATTAGTAAATAGACACAGACGACTAACCAGCCTATTAAGGCCCCCTCTCTGAGGATCAGCTTCCCTCTTGATGGTGGCAATAATTCAGGGTCCTTAGCAACAGTTTTTCTAGGCGATTTTGCTTTACTCAAGTGGTTATCCAAATACGTTATAACTGCAGGCTATTGTAATGGCAGCACGTTGAAATACCAGCGATCAGGCCAACTACAGAGAGGTATAAGTTCACTAAATACAGCTGATAGCCAAATGCTACTTTGTCTGGGCACAGTCATTCATTATCATAGTCAGTCACTAATGGTGAATTAAATAGATTCATCTAGCCTTGGAAGCCGTATTTATGTCCGATGTACAACACCACAAACTCATTATTCTTGGTTCTGGCCCAGCGGGTTATACCGCTGCAGTGTATGCTGCGAGAGCAAATCTTAACCCAGTAGTTATTACTGGCATTCAGCAAGGCGGGCAATTAACCACCACTACTGATGTTGATAACTGGCCTGGTGATGCAGAAGGTGTACAGGGTCCTGATTTAATGATGCGGATGCAGGCCCATGCGGAACGCTTTGATACCAAGATTATTTTTGACCATATTGATAGCGTTGATTTAAAGCAAAGGCCTTTCCAGTTACAAGGCAGTCACAGTTATAGCTGTGATGCATTGATTATTTGTACTGGTGCATCGGCGCAGTATCTGGGCTTACCTTCAGAGGAAGCTTATATGGGACAAGGCGTCAGCGCCTGTGCTACCTGTGATGGTTTCTTTTATCGGGACAAAAAGGTAGCGGTTATCGGTGGTGGTAATACCGCTGTAGAAGAAGCACTTTATCTCTCTAATATTTGTAGCGAAGTGACTCTTGTTCATCGCCGTGATTCCCTGCGTTCGGAGAAAATTCTTCGAGATAAACTTCTAGAGCGTGCAGAAAGTGGCAACGTAAATATCCTATGGAATCATACCTTGGTGGAAGTCCTAGGTGATGACACCGGCGTTACTGGGTTGGCACTAAGAAATACTCAGGACGGAGCTGACCAGGAAATTGATGTCAGTGGAGTGTTTATTGCTATTGGTCATAAACCCAACACAGATTTATTTGAAGGGCAGCTTGAAATGAAAAACGGCTACCTGACAGTTAAAGGTGGTAGTGAAGGAAATGCTACCGCTGTGGCGATACCAGGGGTCTTTGCTGCGGGTGATGTAGCTGACCATATTTACCGTCAAGCAGTTACTTCTGCTGGCTCTGGCTGCATGGCTGCATTAGATGCAGAGAAATATCTTGATGCACTAGATTCTTGATAGCTTATACCGGATACCCTTAAGTGTCTGATCTACCCCTACTAGATAGTGGTCACCCGGTTTTTCCAAAACCGGAAGCCGCTTTGGAAGACCCCGATGGTTTATTAGCTATTGGGGGGAATTTATCCCAACACACATTATTGGATGCCTATCGCCAAGGTATTTTTCCTTGGTACGAAAGTGGCCAACCCATACTTTGGTGGTCGCCTGACCCGAGGGCCGTTATTTTCCCTGATCAAATAAGGATTTCTAGGTCTTTAAAAAAGACACTAAAGGTTAAGCCTTGGGAAATTCGTATTAACACAATGTTCAAAGAAGTGGTTGAGCATTGCGCAGCTCCGCGCCGGGATCAGAATGACACCTGGATTACCCAGGAAATGAAAATGGCCTACCTTGCCCTGCACCACTCAGGATATGCGCATTCATTTGAGGTATGGTTAGGTGGGAAATTAGTTGGTGGATTATACGGTGTGTTAGTAGGTGGAATATTTTGTGGTGAGTCTATGTTTAGCCTGGAAAGAGATGCATCCAAAATAGCATTGGTACAGTTGGCACTGTTGATAAAAGACTCTGTAGAGGATGGTTTTATCGATTGCCAGATTGCGAATAATCACCTACTTTCTATGGGTGCTGTCACTATACCGAGGGACGAATTTATCGCTCAATTAAACTCACTTCGCGATGAACCAATATTTTGGCCTGATCAATGGTCGTGTAAAATTCTATAAAAACTGTCTAAACAATACAGATGACAATTAGATGAGAATGGTTAAAGTGTCGCTATGTCCAGAGATATAACACCTGATGTTCAAATGATACGGCTCTTTTTAACTGAGCCCCATCCCTGTAGTTATCTAGAGGGTAAAGAGGCTACCACAGCATTTGTAGAGCCTGGGATTGATATTGATCCACATCTTTATTCTCAGTTATCTGACATGGGATTCCGACGAAGTGGTCGGTACGTCTATGCTCCTCGCTGTGAAGCCTGTAGTGCCTGTATTCCCGCCAGGTTAATAGTGAACGACTTTAAACCAAATAGGCAACAACGCCGCTGTCGTAAGAAAAATAGTGATCTCAATGTATGGGTAACAACAAGTATTGATGAATTGGAACACTACCCGCTCTATGAGAGATACATCAATGAACGTCATGCAGACGGTGATATGTACCCTGCGAATAGAAGCCAATTTAAGGACTTTATCAGCAACCTGTGGCGCAATAGTAAGATGATGGAAATTCGCCTGGGTGATGAACTGATTGCTGCAGGCGTTATTGATATTTTAGATAATGGTTTATCTGCTATATATACTTATTTTTCCTGTGATCACCCCAAAAGAAGCCTAGGAAGCTATGCCATACTGGCCCAAATCATGCTGGCAAAGCAAATGAATCTACCTTATGTTTACTTAGGTTATTGGATAAAAAACAGCCCAAAAATGGCCTATAAATCGAACTATCGTCCCCTGGAAGTACTTAGGGATGGCGAATGGGTGTTGGCTGATTGACTTTGTCGTGGTTTCAGGCAGAATGCGCCTCGTTCTTAAGAATCGCACTGTATACAGAGAAGTAGAGAGATAAAAAACAATGGCAAAAGAAGATCATATTGAGATGGAAGGCGAAGTGGTAGACACACTTCCCAACACTACCTTCCGTGTCAAATTAGAGAATGGGCATGTTGTGCTTGCACATATCTCTGGAAAAATGCGTAAGAATTACATTCGTATTCTTACTGGCGACAAGGTTAAAGTAGAGTTAACGCCCTATGATTTAAGCAAAGGGCGCATTACTTACAGAGCGCGCTAAAAAATATAAAAATACTATTTGTTAGTACTGTCTATAGTTAGTTACTTGCTTCTGCTTCCTCTCTTTTTTCTACCTCTGCTGCGGCCTCTGTTTCAATAACGATATCATCGTTTACTACTGAAACATTAACCACACCACCTTTGGCTAGATCACCAAACAAAACTTCTTCAGCAAGAGGCTTCTTGATTTTTTCCTGTATTAGCCGCTGCATGGGTCTTGCACCCATTTTCTCATCATAACCATTACTGGCCAGCCAATCTCTGGATTCATCATCCACATCAAGCGTCACTTGTTTTTCATCTAGCTGATGCTGGAGCTGACAAAGGAACTTGTCTACAACGGTATGAATAACGTCAATTGACAATGAATTGAACTGGATAATGCCATCTAGGCGGTTACGGAATTCAGGGGTAAACACTTTTTTCAGTGCTTCCATGCCATCGGATTCGTGGCTCTGAGTAGTAAAACCAATAGAGGATCTACTTATTTCTTCAGAACCAGCATTGGTCGTCATGATAATAATGACGTTCCTGAAATCAGCTTTTCTACCATTGTTATCTGTCAGAGAACCGTGATCCATCACCTGTAATAACAGGTTGAATACTTCTGGGTGAGCTTTTTCAATCTCATCGAGTAACACAACTGCATGAGGGTTTTTGGTGACAGCATCTGTTAACAAACCACCCTGATCGAACCCAACATAACCGGGGGGTGCGCCAATTAACCGAGATACTGTATGCCGTTCCATGTACTCGGACATGTCAAAGCGAAGTAACTCAATACCCATAATCTCAGCTAACTGCTTAGAAACCTCCGTTTTACCAACACCTGTTGGACCGGCAAACAGGAATGAGCCAATGGGTTTGTCTCCATCCCTAAGGCCTGCACGGGCCAATTTAATGGAGGTAGACAGAACAGAAATGGCTTCATCTTGACCAAACACCACCATTTTCAGCTTGTCAGAAAGTCCCTTCAGCTGTGCTTTGTCTGAAGCAGAGACACTTTTTGGCGGAATTCGCGCAATTTTTGCAACGATAGCTTCTACATCAGGTACTCCAATGACTTTTTTACGTTTTGATACAGGTAATAGTTGTTGATAGGCACCGGCCTCATCAATCACATCAATTGCCTTATCTGGTAGGAAGCGATCCGTAATATGACGTGCAGCAAGCTTTGCTGCTGTTTTAAGTGCTGCCTGGGAAAAACGTAGATTATGATGTTCCTCAAACCGAGATTTTAATCCCTTCAAAATTTCGATGGTTTCCTCAACCGTAGGTTCAGGTACATCAATTTTTTGGAAGCGGCGGGATAGCGCGCGATCTTTCTCAAAAATACCCCGGTATTCTTGATAAGTTGTAGAACCAATACAACGGATACGACCTGAAGTCAGTAATGGTTTCAGCAGGTTGGATGCATCCATTACCCCACCAGATGCAGCGCCAGCGCCAATAATGGTATGAATTTCATCAATAAATAAAATAGCGTGTTCTTGCTCATTTAACTCGGCAAGCACACCCTTAAATCGTTTTTCAAAATCACCCCGGTATTTTGTCCCTGCTAGCAAGTCACCAAGATCCAGTGAATAAACAACTGATTCACTTAATACATCGGGTACTTCACCTTCAATAATCATTTTAGCTAGGCCTTCAGCAATGGCTGTTTTACCAACACCCGCCTCCCCGACTAACAATGGATTGTTTTTGCGACGGCGAGCTAATACTTGAGATACACGCTCAATTTCGTGGCTTCGTCCTATCAAGGGATCAATAAACCCCAGCTCTGCTTGCTCATTCAGATTGCTGGTAAACTGTTCCAGCAAGCTTTTGTTGCCTGGTTTTTCAGGCTCTGTAGCGGTTTCCTCTTCGTGAATCTCACCATCATCTTGTTCTGGCTGATCAACATATTTGGAAATACCGTGGGAGATGTAATTAACCACATCAATCCTGGCTACATTTTGCAACCGTAAGAAATAAACTGCCTGGCTTTCTTGCTCACTGAAAATGGCAACCAGTACGTTATCACCCTGCACTTCTTTTTTACCGGAAGACTGTACGTGAAAAACGGCACGCTGAAGTACACGCTGAAACCCCAAGGTGGGCTGAGTATCTTTTTCAGCTAGCTCCGACGGGATAAGGGGTGTTGTGGACTCAATGAATTCATCAAGATCCCGCCTCAATGCATCCAAATCTGCATCGCAGGACCGCAATACATTAGCCGCTGATTCATTATCAAGTAATGCCAACAACAAATGTTCAACCGTCATAAACTCATGACGTCTATCGCTGGCTCCCTTGAAGGCTTTATTCAGTGTTAATTCAAGTTCTCTACTTAACATACAACTACCTTCCTACCCTTGGACTACTCATCTTCATCTTCCGCGGGTTCTATTTCGCAGAGCAATGGATGTTCATTGTCTCTAGCGTATTGATTAACCTGAGTCGCTTTTGTTTCGGCAATATCATGTACATAAACACCACATACCGCCTTGCCTTCCGTGTGCACTTTCAACATAACCCTAGTAGCAGCGTCTCTATTCAAACTAAAAAAGAACTCAAGCAGCTCAACAACAAACTCCATAGGGGTGTAGTCATCGTTAAAGATAACCACCTTGTACTTGGATGGCTTTTTAAGCTCTGGTCTAACCTCTTCGACAACAGTAGTGCTGTCGTGGTGCCATTCCTGGTCATCATCTTTGCTGCTAAAAATAATATTCAATCTAATATCCATACGCTCTACTGTAAAAAATGTAACTTTCTTACCTCTATTTTAATAGGATTTTCAGGCTTATGTTTAGTTTTTCTATGATTTATCACTATTGACTTAATAGCGAATTACCTATAGAAATTGAAGTTGAACAAAAGTTGTTCAATATAGAGAGTGGTTCACGATATTTTATAAGGTTAAGTTCTATAAAATATATATTTTAATAACTTGAATGTTCTACAACGCAAGTATTTTAACAACAAAACTTGTTCAGCAAGGGGTTTGTAATATGCCGACAGGTACCGTTAAGTGGTTTAATAACGCAAAAGGATACGGCTTTATTCTATCGTCAGATGGGGTGAGTGACATTTTTGCCCATTACTCAGCAATTACTATGGACGGCTATAAAACATTAAAAGCCGGGCAAGAAGTAAGTTATGAACTAATAGAGGGTGAAAAAGGCCTGCATGCTACAGAAATAACGCCTATTGGCTCAACCGCTGATATTCAAAGTGAATCTTCACAAGACACTCCTGAAGTTGAGAGTGAATAAGAAGTGGCGAGTAAACAAATATATAGTATTCGTGACTGAGCAGTCATAAAAATTACTTTTTAGCTATATTTTTATGGTCGTGTAGATTAGTACCTCTTTCATAGGCACCAGATGGTGTTACCTATATCTGTGTAATTACCTTTAAACTTTACACCCTAGATTTTAAAAGTAGCACTTCTTAACTAAAACCAACTTTAATACCTCCCCACTTTTTTATACTGGGGCAGTGACGGACCAGTTGATGGCAAATATAGTCCTTTTTAACAAGCCCTATGGGGTACTAAGTCAATTTTCTGATCATGATGGTCATCCTGGTCTTAAGCATTATCTGAAATATCCAGACATCTACCCTATGGGCAGGCTTGATCGTGATTCAGAGGGGCTATTACTGCTTTCTGATGATGGTCAACTGCAAGCTAGAGTGGCCAACCCAAAATATAAAATGGAAAAGACTTATCTGGTTCAAGTAGAAGGAGATATCACCTCTAATGCACTGGATAGCCTAAGCACGGGTGTTATGCTAAATGATGGTATAACCAAACCAGCTAAGGTTAGGCTTATTACTGCTCCATCAATAGAGCCCAGAAATCCGCCTATTAGAGTGCGTGAAAACATTCCAACAAGTTGGATCGAACTAAAAATTACCGAAGGCCGAAACCGTCAGGTTAGGCGTATGACTGCAGCTGTTAACTATCCAACCCTACGGCTAATCCGTTGTGCCATTGGGCAGTGGCAGCTAGGTGGGCTTAAACCAGGTCAACATCACCAAGAACAGATCCACTTACCCCAGCAGAAAAAAATTAAATCTGTAAAAAGGCCCAACCCTAAGCATGGCGATAAACTTAGCTCTAACACTTATTCTAAAGATAACCCTAGAAAAAAAGGATAAAAGGATAAAAGGAAATGTGGTTTGTCTGACATCATACATTTAACCGTAGCCGTGGTTGTTGAGCATGAGAAACGCTATTTGATGGTGCGTGAACTATGTACAGGAGCAATACGATATAACCAACCTGCGGGGCATGTAGAGCCTGGGGAATCTCCGGTAGAAGCTGCCATTCGTGAAACTCTTGAAGAAACGGGCTGGCATGTTGAACCCACGAATATTATCAGCTTTTCCACGTATAAAGCTGCTTCTAATGGGGTGACTTACTACCGGTTAGCTTTTGCCGCTAGAGCCGTTGAATTTGATGAGGCTGCGGAAATAGATAGCGACATTGAGCAGGCTGTTTGGTTGAGCTATGAAGAGATACAGAACCTAGAGGCTCAATTAAGAAGCCCTCTTGTTTTGGAGGCTTTGGATGATTTTCGATTAGGGCAATGTTATTCATTGGATTTGCTGAAAGTCCATCGGTAGAATCCGCGTCCTTATAAGTAATTCCCGTAAATAATGAATAATAGCAGTAACACGGCCGGCGCCAAAGGAAGCGATACTATTACAAGTAGCGATATAAGCAACAATATAAACAGCCGCGAGAAAGTCATCGTCGGTATGTCCGGTGGTGTAGATTCCTCAGTAACCGCCCTACTTCTTCAGCAGCAAGGCTATGAAGTGGAAGGCTTGTTTATGAAAAACTGGGATGAAGATGATGGCACTGATTATTGCACTGCTCGTGAAGATCTTGCCGATGCTCAAGCTGTTGCCGATAAATTAGGCATTCCACTTCATACCGCAAATTTTGCCGCGGAATATTGGGACAATGTCTTCGAATATTTTCTAAAAGAGTACCAAGCCGGACGTACGCCTAATCCCGATATTCTTTGTAATAAGGAAATTAAATTTAAAGTATTTCTCGATTATGCCCAGATTCTAGGGGCAGACTTAATAGCCACTGGGCACTATGTAAGAAGAAAAGACAGTAACGGTCATACCTATCTCCTGAAAGGTCTCGATAATAATAAAGATCAGAGCTATTTTCTCCATGCAGTTGATGAGCACGCCTTTAGAAAAACACTATTTCCCGTCGGCGAAATGGAAAAGCCTGAAGTGAGGGCAATTGCTGAAAAGCACGGTCTAGCGACGGCTAAAAAGAAAGACTCTACGGGTATCTGTTTTATTGGAGAGCGTCGTTTTAAGGACTTCCTTGAACAATATTTACCAGCACAACCAGGCAATATAGAAACCTCTGAAGGTAAAGTTGTTGGCACTCACCATGGGCTCATGTATCACACCCTGGGACAACGCCAAGGCTTGGGAATTGGTGGGCTTAAAGATGCAAGTGAAGCCCCCTGGTATGTGGCAGGAAAAGATTTATCCCGTAATACCTTAATTGCAGTTCAAGGTGGCAACCACCCTCTTCTGTTTACTGACACACTACAAGTTTCACAGCTCCACTGGATTAATGGTGTTCCTGAACTCTTCTCCAGCGAGAAAACAAATACAGTACTCCATTGCACAGCTAAAACACGTTATCGTCAGCCAGATCAAGGTTGTACAGTAACGAAGAACGATACTGGTTATTTGTTTAAATTTTATGAGCCCCAACGTGCTGTCACACCAGGGCAATCTGTTGTGCTATATCAGGATGAAGTTTGTCTGGGTGGGGGTGTTATAGAAACATCGTGGAATAATATTAACTAACACTATTTAGCACACTAGGAATGAGAGATATTGATGTTCAGTAAACCCACTCGTGACCAGCTCATTGCTCTGGCAGGTATGTTTCAGTCCTGCCAACTTGTAGAGACATTATCAAAAAATGGCTCGGTTCCTGCTGATCATTTCAATGTGTGTATCGAAAGCTTATTTCAGAAAAATCCAGAGAACACAGAAGCTGTTTATGGCTCAATTAGTAACTTGCAACTGGGTATCGAGACCATGCAGGAGCTGATTACGCTTAACTCTCGGGCAAAGCAGTCTGACACGTTACGGTATATTGTGGGTGTTATTTATCTCTCCAAAAAACTACGTCACAACAAAGAAATGTTAAATCTAATCAGTGAGCGTTTAGACCAGGCATCAAGGCAGGCAGAACATTTTTCTGTGGCTCATGCCAATGTCATCGCCAACCTTGCTCAAGTATATCAAGACAGCCTGAGTACCTTTCGTTATCGTATTCAGGTCAATGGCTATGCTAATTATCTGCAACAAGAAAACATCGCCCAGCGTATTCGCTGTTTATTATTTTCTGGGATTCGCTCTGCCATACTTTGGCATCAACTTGGCGGCAGAAGAAGGCACTTGGTGTTAAACCGAAAAGATATATTGGCTCAGTTGCGGCAACTATAACTGTCATTTCTGGAAGCTATTGATATACCACAAAACCAGACCTGTATTTTCTTCTGAAAGCTGTCATTAAATACGGTAAAATTTGTACCCTAAAAATTGATTGCACAGAACAAGTACTCGGAATAAACATACTCGGAATAAATAATGAATCTTTCTAGCTTAACGGCAGTTTCTCCTATCGATGGTCGCTACGGTAGTAAAATTGCTGATCTCCGCTCAGCCTTTAGTGAGTTTGGCCTGATAAAATATCGTGTGTCTGTAGAAATTCGCTGGTTGCAGTGCTTAGCAGATCACTCTGAGTTAAAGGAAATAGGCCCTTTTACTGCAGATGCTAATACAGTACTCAATAGTTTGGTGGATAACTTTAGTGAGCAGGATGCCTCACGTATAAAAGAAATTGAACGAACCACCAATCACGATGTAAAAGCCGTTGAATATTTCATTAAAGAGAAAATTTCCAGCCAACCTGAGCTCACAAAAGTTCTAGAGTTTGTACACTTTGCATGTACCTCTGAAGACATTAACAACTTGTCCCATGCCCTAATGTTAAAAGAAGGCAGAGATACAGTGTTACTTCCTCAGGCTGAAGAAATTGCATTACAAATTGCTGCCATGGCAAAAACTTATGCAGATGTACCCATGCTGTCACGCACTCATGGCCAAACAGCATCGCCCACCACTGTGGGTAAGGAAATGGCTAATGTTACCTATCGCTTGAATCGCCAAATTGAACAAATTCGTCAAGTGCCGCTATTGGGTAAAATTAATGGTGCTGTGGGTAACTATAACGCTCATTTATCGGCTTATTCGGATGTAGATTGGGCTACCAATGCCAAGACGTTTATTGAAAGTCTTGGTCTGAAAATGAACCCCTATACAACCCAGATCGAACCCCACGATTATATTGCTGAATTATTCGATGCTATTGCACGCTTTAATACTATTTTGATCGATTTTAATCGGGATATCTGGGGCTATATTTCACTTGGTTATTTCAAACAAAAAACCATTGCGGGTGAAGTTGGCTCATCGACCATGCCCCACAAAGTTAACCCCATTGATTTTGAAAATTCCGAAGGTAATCTCGGTATAGCCAATGCGGTGTTTGGCCACCTGGCCCAGAAGTTACCAGTTTCCCGTTGGCAGCGTGACCTTACCGACTCAACGGTACTCAGAAATATGGGCGTTGGCTTTGGTTACAGTTTGATAGCTTATCAATCGGCCCTCAAAGGTATCGGTAAGCTGGAGCTTAACCAGCATCGTCTTGCCGAAGATCTGGATAATACCTGGGAAGTATTGGCCGAGCCGGTACAGACAATTATGCGCCGCTACAATATTCCAGAACCCTATGAAAAATTGAAGGCACTGACTCGTGGCCAGGGAATTACTAAGGAAGCAATTTTGGAGTTTGTCGAAACGCTGGAGATTCCTGAACAGGCAAAAGAAGAGTTGAGAGCACTGACGCCAGCCCGTTATATTGGAAACGCTATAGATCAAGCCAAAGCAATCTGAAAATGGTGATTTTGTCGCAACCCATACAAACGCCCTTATAAGTGCCCTTTACAAGTAAAATAAAATGACATCATCCACTGATATTTTTGCAGACCTGAATCTTTCAGTGGATGAGTTCCTCAATGAATATTGGCAAAAAAAACCGCTGTTAATTCCCAGTGCTTTTCCTGATTTTGAATCACCATTAAGCCCCGATGAGCTTGCGGGGCTTGCCCTTGAAGAAGAAATAGAGTCGCGTATTGTTATCGAACAAGGCGAATCTGGGCCATGGGAATTAAAAACAGGTCCCTTTGATGAGACAGTTTTTAGTCAGCTGCCCGGAAGTCATTGGAGTTTACTAATACAAGCTGTCGATTTATGGATTCCAGAGGTTAAATCATTATTACAAAAATTTAATTTCCTTCCTCCTTGGCGCTTGGATGACATAATGGTGAGCTATGCCCCTCAGGGTGGCAGTGTTGGCCCTCACTTTGATTACTACGATGTATTTTTACTGCAAGGCCTGGGGCAGCGACGCTGGAAAGTCGGTAATAGCTGCGATCATAACTCACCAAGATTGGCAGGAACTCCCCTCAGAATTTTAAGTGATTTCAACAGTACTGAAGAATGGATTTTGAACCCTGGGGATATGCTCTACTTACCGCCTCAGTTTGCCCACTGGGGTATTGCTGAAAATGATTGCATCACCTACTCCATAGGTTTTCGTTCACCTTCACTAGCAGATATGCTCGGAGATTTGGCTACAGAGCTTATGGCTCAAGACCACCCTGCTTATTTTCGTGATCCAGCCCTGACAACGGCAATGGCTAATGAATCAATCAACCCCCTTTTTATTCAGCAATTAAAATCAATGCTTGGTGAACTGCTAAATGATGAAGAGCTATTATCAGATTGGTTTGCTCGTTATATGACTTCACCCAAATATCCAGAGTTAACCGAAGAAACCAGTGAAACCAGAGTGGCTAAAATTGCCGGTAAAACCTTTTTGAATGGAGAACTTTCAGAAGAGCCTTAAATTTAAGAGTTTTATACTTAAGAACCTTACATTTAAAATTTAAACCCTTTTAAGCCTCTAATTATCTATTGGCTTCACCTACTACCTTCAGAAATGGCTTCACCACCAGGCCAACGTGGATCAGAGGCCCCAGATAATTGCCCATCAGCCCCTTGGGTTATTGCTTGAACACGCCCCATTATTCTGTTGGCTTCTTGTATGTTATGGCCCATATCCCTAAGTATTTTTATGGTGTCCGAGTTTATTCCAGGCTCTATACGCACCTCATCGGGCAGCCATTGATGATGTACACGAGGTGCAGCAGTTGCTTCGGCGATATTCATACCAAACTCAAGGTGGTTCAGGATATTTTGCAAGACTATCGTAATAATCGTACTACCGCCGGGGCTACCTGTTGCCATAATGGGTTGCTTAATCCCTGGCGCTTTGGATTGTTTGAAAACTATTGTCGGTGTCATTGACGATAATGGCCTCTTACGAGGCTCAATGGCATTGGCCTCATTACCTATCAAACCATAGGCATTGGGAACGCCAGGTTTAGCTGAAAAATCATCCATTTCGTTATTGAGTAAAAATCCTGCCCCTGCTACTGCAATACCACTACCATAGGAAAAATTCAGGGTATAAGTATTACTCACGACATTGCCTTCTGAATCCCATACAGAAAAGTGGGTTGTTTGTGGGCTCTCATATGGAACAGATAGCCCAGGTTTAATTTCTGAAGAAACAGAGACTTTACCCCTATTAATCTGGGCCCTAAGCTTTGCCGCATAAGACTTATTTGTAAGAGCTTTTACAGGCACGGGAAAAAAATCTGGATCGCCCAAATACTGGCTACGGTCGGCATAGGCACGACGCATGGTTTCTATTAGATGGTGTAAATAATTCGCACTGTTGTGGCCTAGATTAGCCAGATCCCACCCTTCAAGAATATTCAACATTTGGATTAAATGAATACCACCGGAAGAAGGTGGAGGCATGGAAGCTACCGTATAGCCTCGATAGGTTCCAATAATGGGTGTACGTTCCACAACGCGGTAACTGGCCAAATCTTTGTGGGTCATTACCCCTTTGCCACGTTTTATCTCAGCAATGATCAAGTCTGCAACTGAGCCACGGTAAAAGCCATCTTTACCCTCTTTAGCAATTTTTTGTAATGTCACAGCTAAGTCATGCTGTTGCCAAAGATCTTCCTCCTGTAATGATGCTCCATTTTTCTTAAAAAAATACTGAGCAGATGTACTGTTGTTTTTTAGACGGGGCTTAGCTTTGTACAGTGAGTACGCAAGGGATGGACTAATTTTAAACCCTTTTTCAGCAAGCTCTATTGCTGGAGCCAAAACTTGCGCCAGATCCATCGTACCGTACTGTTCTAACACATGAATTAAGCCTGCGACCGTGCCAGGAACACCGGTAGAAAGGCGGCTATATCTTGCCAGTTGGTTATCGACATTACCGCTTTCATCTAAAAATAGATTTTTATCAGCAGCTGCCGGTGCCATTTCTCGATAATCAATGGCTATCGTTCTTCCAGATGGGCTTTTTCCAGATCCGGAGAGATGCAGCAACATAAAGCCACCACCACCCAAGTTGCCCGCTTGGGGCAAGGTAACAGCCAATGCAAACCCTGTAGCTACTGCGGCATCAACAGCATTTCCACCCTTGGAAAGAATGTCAGCACCTACTCTGCTGGCGATAGATTCCTGTGATACCACCATGCCCTTATTGGAGGTAACAGGATGAAATCGTACCTGCCTATTAATAATGGCTGGCATCTGAGTGCTATCCTCTCCATTACCACCTGAGTAGGCTTTTTGACTCTTTAAAGCTGACTCCGCCAACAATAATGTGGGTGAAAAAAAGGCTAGAATAAGGGTGGACAGGACAAACTTTTTCAAACAACCACTCCCGTTTGGTTTGAGATAGTATTTTATATGGCAAGAGCTCTATATAGCTAGAGTTCGATATACCTAGAATCCGATAGCTGCGAAGCTATATAGAGGCAAGACTATATAAAATCAAAGTAAGGTTAGGGTAGAAATATAAAAGAAGAACAAAAGAGCATTATCAGTGAAGAGCGCTGAAGAAAACTATTTAAGAGTAGTACCGAAAAGGAATACTCAAGAGAGGAAAAATGGAAACCGTTGATTACTTTCCTATAGAGGTTGAACAGACCGACTGGCAGGCTTCCAGTAAAATACTAACGGCAATTCGACTTCAGGTTTTCGTGGAAGAGCAAGAGGTACCTGAATCTGAAGAAATTGATGAGTATGATGCTACAGCCCTACACTGGCTTGCTTATGGGCCCAATGATGAAGTCATGGCCACGGCGCGTATGCTGTCTGATGGACAAGTAGGAAGAATGGCGGTTCTTAAGGGATTTCGCCAACAAGGCGTTGGCTCTTCGTTAATGAGAAATATGATTCGTTATGCTGTTGTAGCTGGGATAAAACAACTATTTCTGAATGCACAAATTAAAGCGATTCCCTTTTATGAAGGTTTGGGCTTTATCACTCAGGGAAACCCGTTTATGGATGCGGGGATTTCTCATAAATATATGTATTTAAACTTACATAATTATATTGATAACTCCCCACAATCCACATTAGCCGAAATTACCGAAGAAGAACGCCAAAGAACCAGCATTGAGGGTGTAGACGCTTTTTTAGATCAGGGGGAAATACTGATTCAACGGGCACAACGGGATATACGAATTTTTAGCCACCGCTTAGAACCATCTTTGTACAGCAACAATCAGGTTTGTGATGCCCTTTATACCTTTGCCACCAGCCACCCTATGGCACGAGTCAGAATTTTAGTGAAAGACATTCACTCTGTGATTAATCACCCAAATCTACTACATGAATTGTGCAATCGCCTACCTAGCAGGATTAAACTCAAAAAATTTCACAGCAAAGAGCCCTGCCTGCATACAGAATTTATGTTAATTGACCGAGTAGGAATTCTGTATAAACAAGAGCCCATTCGTTTTGTTGGTTATGCCACCCAACATGCTCCAATGGATGCTTCTTCTCTTGCTGAAGAATTTGATAGTTTATGGGGCCAGGGTGAAATTGATCCTGAACTAAAGCGGTTAAATATATAACACTCGCCATATCAATCGTTCAATTTTAACTGGGCACAAAAAAGCCGGAGCTAATAACAACTCCGGCTTTTTGATTACCCCAATGCAACCTTTTTTATTGAAGTTTTGCCTTTTGGCGATATGCATGGAGTAGAGGTTCAGTATAGCCACTTGGCTGCTTATCACCTTTAAATACAAGATCACAAGCTGCCGCAAAGGCTATGCTGCTATCAAAGTCCGGTGCCATATTACGATATAAGGGATCACCAGTATTTTGGCCATCCACAATAGCGGCCATGCGCTTCATAGTTTCCATTACTTGGTCATCAGAACAAATACCATGGCGTAACCAGTTGGCAATATGCTGGCTGGAAATACGCAATGTAGCGCGATCTTCCATTAAGCCTACATTGTTAATATCTGGTACTTTAGAACAACCAACACCCTGCTCTACCCAACGAACCACATACCCCAAAATACCCTGAGCATTGTTATCCAGTTCTTTTTGGATTTCATCTGCCGTCAGTTCACCCTCAAGCAGCGGGATAGTCAAAATATCATCGACGCTGGCTGGAGAGCGTGTGGTTAGCTCCTGCTGTCGGGCAAATACATCCACTTGGTGATAGTGAAGTGCGTGCAGTGTGGCAGCTGTTGGAGATGGAACCCATGCAGTATTAGCGCCGGCCATGGGGTGACCAATTTTGGCTTCCATCATATCGGCCATATTCTCAGGGATAGGCCACATACCTTTACCGATTTGTGCTTTACCCTTGAGTCCACAAACCAAACCAACATCAACATTTTGGTCTTCGTAAGCGGTAATCCACTTCATGGTTTTGAGCACAGCTTTTGGTGCAAAAGGCCCAGCTTCCATACTGGTATGAATTTCATCACCGGTGCGATCCAGGAATCCTGTGTTAATGAATACCACTCGCTCACTAGCGGCACGGATACACTCTTTCAGATTTACAGACGTGCGGCGTTCCTCATCCATAATACCCACTTTCATGGTATTGCGAGCTAGCCCCAATGCATCTTCTACAGCGTTAAACAAGTTATTAGCAAACGCCACCTCTTCCGGGCCATGCATTTTGGGCTTAACAATATAAATACTGCCAGTTTTACTGTTGCGATATTTACCGTTCCCTTTTAAATCATGGATGGATATCAGACCGGTCATCAGGGCATCCATAATACCTTCGGGCACTTCGTTACCCTCTGTATCAAGAATGGCAGGGTTCGTCATTAAGTGGCCGACATTTCGTATAAATAAAAGGCTACGGCCTGGAAGCACAAGAGTTCCACCATTAGGTGTAGTGTATTCTTTGTCCGAATTCATTTTACGAACAATAGTTTTCCCACCCTTTTCAAGGTTTTCTTCTAGGCTGCCTTTCATTAACCCTAGCCAGTTGCTATAAATTAATGCCTTATCCTCTGCATCCACTGCCGCCACAGAATCTTCACAATCCATAATGGTCGTCAGTGCAGCTTCCATTAGAATATCTTTGATACCTGCTGGGTCATCAGCTCCAATCTGTGAGTTATGATCCACTTGAACTTCAATATGCAATCTATTGTTTTTTAACAAAATAGATTCTGGGTTTTCAGCAGACCCTTGATAGCCAGCCAGCTGTTCAGGTTGTGCTAAGCCAACCTCAGTTTTATCGTTGAGTCGAACCTGTAGCTCCTGATTCACAATGATGTATTGGATCGCATCTTGGTGTGAACCCTTAGCTAAAGGTACAGACTGATCTAACAATGTACGACCATACTCAATTACTTTGGCACCACGCACTGGATTGTAACCAGCCTTCTTCTCAGCACCATCTGTTTCAGCAAGTACATCAGTACCGTAGAGTGCGTCATAAAGGCTTCCCCAGCGCGCATTGGCTGCGTTGAGGGCAAAACGGGCATTCATTACTGGCACCACCAATTGTGGTCCAGCCTGATCAGCAATTTCGGGGTCTACATCTGTAGTAGTGATTTCAAAATCGGAACCCTCAGGTACCAAGTAGCCAATTTCTTGTAAAAAAGCTTTATATGCTTTTTGATCTACAGGCTGGCCAGAATGCTGCTGGTGCCAAGTATCTATTTGTGCCTGAAGGTCATCGCGCTTAGCTAAAAGCTCACGATTTTTTGGGGCAAAGTCGGAGATAATGGAAGCAAATGCTTGCCAGAACTGATTTTTGTCTACATCGGTTCCAGGAATAATGTCCTTTTCTACCAAATCATAAATTGAACGAGCTACTTGAAGTCCGCTAATTTCAGCGCGTTCAGTTATGGGATTAGTCATGATAGTGCCTTTATAGTGAGAGCCATTAAAAAGAGTCTGATTGTAGGTAAACTACTAAGTATTTAGCAATTTTATAGACTATATTTCCGCTATTTCTTTTGCGAATAAACACAAATAAAGAAGCTGATTTTACCGGTAACTTTGATTCAAAATTAGGCTTTATGATTTGAACCTAATTAAGTGTACTAGCAACATCTGCTATTAAGCGTCGCATCCATTGGTGTGCAGGATTGTGCTGTAATAACGGGCTCCATGCCATCTTCAATTCAATCTCAGGAATATCAAAGGGTGGAGGCAAAATCACCACGCTGGGATTATCTGTAAGTAACTCTGCTGCTTTTGTTGGTAATGTAACCACCAAATCACGTAACTCGGCCAATCGCATAGCGGCCTGATAATGGCGAGTAAATACCCGAATACGCCGTTGTTTTCCAAGTTTTGCTAAGGCTTCATCAACCCATCCTAGGCGCTGTACTGCACCAGGCTCCATCCCAACCCCTACGCCCATACCTGTTTTGCTAACCCAGACATGACCAGATTCAAGATAGTTATCCAGCGTAAAATCGTCGCGGATAGGATTATGGTCACTGAGCAGGCATGAGAATGTATCTCGCCATATGGTCATTTGGTGAAATGATTGAGGCAACACATCAAATCGGTTAATGACAAGATCTACCGTACCCTGCTCCACATCCTGATAGCTAATATCGCTGGGCGTCAGTACATCCAACGTAATGTTCGGGGCTTCTGAACGCAGTCTACGCATAAGATGAGGCAACAACGTAGACTCGGTATAGTCACTGACTGAAATACGGAAAACTCTATCGGCCTCAGCAGCCTCAAATTCCTTGCTGGGCTCCACAGCTTTTTCTACCGAAGCGAGAACCTCCCTAACAACTGGCTGTAATTGTTCTGCTCTTTCTGTGGGTGTCATGCCCTCACTGGTGCGCACTAATAGCGGGTCATTAAACAAGTCACGCAACCTTCTTAAGCCATTACTCATGGCGGGCTGGCTAATCCCCAAAGTTTCGGCTGCCCGCGTTACGTTACGTTCTTTAAGTAGAACATCTAGGTATACAAGGAGATTTAGATCGACGTTACGTATGTTCATATTTAACCGTTCATATCCATCTGTTCATTCATAATCTAACAAGCGATTCATTTATATCTAACAATAAGACGTATTCACCTTAAGAATACCGAAGATAAGGTCTATAGATTAGCTAAATTTTGGGGGTATGGCTAGAATTCGTTTCCGTAATATACCAATTTACTGTTTTTAATCTGGAAGGACTGAACATGTCAAACTACACAAAAGACATTGCAGCAGTAGCTGCTCTGTGCGAAACCAACGGTAGCGCATGGAATACGATCAACCCTGAATCTGTTGCTCGTACGCGTGCTCAGAATAAATTCAAAACTGGCTTAGACATTGCTAAATACACTGCTGACGTAATGCGCGCTGACATGGCGGCGTTTGACGGTGACAAGACTAAGTACACTCAGTCTCTAGGTTGCTGGCATGGTTTCATTGGTCAGCAGAAGCTGATTTCTATTAAGAAACACTTCAACGGCCAAACTGATCGTCGTTACTTGTACCTTTCTGGTTGGATGGTTGCAGCCCTACGTTCTGACTTTGGTCCTCTGCCTGATCAGTCTATGCACGAGAAGACGACTGTTGCTAGCTTGGTAGAAGAGTTGTACACCTTCCTGCGTCAAGCTGATGCACGTGAACTGGGCGGTCTCTTCCGCGCTCTAGACACTGCTCGTGAAGCTGGTGATGAAGTTAAGGCTAAAGACATTCAAAATCAAATCGACAACCATGTGACTCACGTAGTACCAATTATTGCTGATATCGATGCAGGTTTCGGTAACGCTGAAGCGACTTACCTAATGGCTAAGCAAATGATTGAAGCTGGCGCATGTTGTCTACAGATCGAAAACCAAGTTGCCGACGAAAAGCAATGTGGTCACCAGGACGGTAAAGTAACCGTACCTCACGCTGACTTCCACGCTAAGCTTCGCGCTTTGCGTTACGCCTTCCTCGAGCTGGGTGTCGACAACGGTGTAATCGTTGCACGTACTGACTCTGAAGGTGCTGGCCTTACTAAAGAAATCGCAGTGGTTAAAGAGCCCGGCGATCAGGGCGACCAATACAACTCTTTCCTAGACGTTGAAGAAGTTGACGTAGCTGACATGGCTGAAGGCGATGTTTGCTTTAACCGTGATGGCAGGCTGGTTCGCCCTAAGCGTCTGCCTTCAGGTCTGTACCAATTCCGTCAGGGTACTGGTGAAGAGCGTTGCGTATTCGATTCTATTGAAGCTATTAAAGCCGGTGCTGACCTTCTTTGGATCGAAACTGCGACTCCAAACGTTCAAGACATCGCCGATATGATGAACGAAGTGCGTAAAGAGATTCCTGATGCGAAGCTAGTTTATAACAACTCGCCTTCTTTCAACTGGACGCTTAACTTCCGCCAACAGGCATTTGATGCCATGGTTGAAGCCGGTGAAGACGTATCTGCCTATGACCGCGCTAACTTGATGAGCGCTGAGTACGACCAGACTGAGCTGTCTGCCCGTGCCGACGACAAGATCCGTACGTTCCAGGCTGATACTGCTCGTGAAGCAAATATCTTCCACCACCTGATCACTCTGCCAACCTACCACACTGCCGCGCTGTCTACTGACAACCTGGCTAAAGAGTACTTCGGTGATGCAGGTATGCTGGGCTATGTTGAAGGCGTACAGCGTAAAGAAATCCGTCAAACTATCGCATGTGTTAAGCACCAAAACATGTCTGGTTCTGACATGGGCGACGACCACAAAGAATACTTTGCTGGTGAGAACGCTCTGAAAGCTGGCGGTGCTAAAAACACATCTAACCAGTTCGGCTAAGCTGAATTAGTCTTTAGTGAAGACCCTGGTGATTGCTCCTGCATAACCAGGGTAATGTCCATTCTTGGACATAAAGGCGGCCCCTTGAATAAGGTGTCGCCTTTTTTATGACTGGGATTCTATTCCTACGAAAAAACCAAATGGTTTTTTACGTTAGAATTCCAACCTGTTTTCTTCTACAAACTGATTAAGTGATGTCGAATATGGCTGATACACCCGCTTTTCTTAAAGATGCTAAAGATTTGTTAACCGAACACGGGTTTGCTACAGGTGACACTTGGTACCACGGTACCTCCTCAGCACTGGTAGACTCAATCAAAGCGCAGGGCTTGAAACGCTCCGGTGATAAAGCATTGAAGGATGCCGCAAAGAAAACCATGGCAACTATTGGAAATAACTACACAGAATCCATTGAGCCGGTTTTTTTGACACAAAGTAAAGAATTAGCTTTTTACTGGGCTGAGCAAACTGCGAGAGAACGCAGTGTTCGGGTTGAAGGTAATGAAAAGCCAGTCGTATTCGAAGTAAAACTCCCAGAAAAATTGAATGCCCAAGTAAAACCAGATGTGGGTGCGGCAAGCTTACTGTTAGTGAAAGAAGGTGAAAACTTTATGGCTTACCTGGCGGGTATTTATCAGGCGAATGGTTTCGGTGCACCTGAAATAGACTTGATGAAAGCAGACCGTTTGGAGTACTTAAATAAATTGGGCATGGCCTATTTTAATGCGGATATTGATGTTTCATGCCTAGATATAGTGGCTGGCTAATTGTATTTGTAGAATGATGACATCACGGCTAGCTCGACCCTATAATGCCTCACATCAGCGGCAGTAAAAAGTAGAGTGTAGCGTAGCGAAACGCCGATTTTTGCTGCCCACTGGATGTGATTGTTAGTTATCAACTTGATGAGACTTACTTCTTGAAAATAGCCACGAACCTATTGTTAGTAATGTATAGAGGCCAATAATAAATATTAATTGCTGAGGTTGATTGCTGAATTCATAGTATAGAATCAGCACTGTTCCAATTAAAAGACCGAAAAAAGAAACAGTGGTGATAAATAGTGATGAATCGGTTAAATTACGAATCTTGTAATTAGCATATGCCATGAGCAACGATACTAATAAAAACGTAACACTACCAAATTCGAGTATTACCTCCAAACTACCTGCAAGTACAAGAAAGAACGCCAGGATAGCCATACTTATAATAGCAAAAACAGGGATACGGTTTATTCGCCTAGCGAGAATCTTTGGAAAATAACCATCACCAGCTATAACTGCCATTTGCCTTGATGCCCCAAATACAGTTCCACTGATGGCACTGCTTGTTGCCAATAGTGCCCCTAATATCACAAGATCAGTTCCCCAATGACCAAGTACATTGCCAGCACCAGAAGCAAGTGCATATTCCTTATTTTTAATGATCTCATCAAAAGGGATGGCCAGTATGGCACCTAATGAAATAATGACATAAATTAAAACTGCAAGAAATAGCGAGGAGTATATGGCTTGGGGGATATTTTTTTCTGGGTTTTCCATTTCATTGACGGCGTTGATAACAAGCTGGAAACCTTCGTACGCTACAAAAGTAATTGAAGCAACCATTAAAATTGACAATATACTTACATCACTCTTATTCTGAAGCAGTACAGGAATCGTTGTTTGGCTATTATTGATAAGTACAAATGAGATGATGACCAGGATAACTAGTTTGGTATAAACCATAATATCTTCTATTTTGCCCATACCTTTAACACTCCAAATATTGATAAGTGTAAAGGTTAGGATAACAACTCCGGCCACAACCTTTCTTGCTAACTCACTATCAGCAAAAGAGAATCCACTAATGGCATAAGATGCAAAAGTATAGGCATACAGTGCCAATGTGCTTATATAACCGAAGATAACCCACCAACCAATTAGTGATGCAGCGAAAGGAGAGTTTGGAAATGTTCTTTTATAAAAAGAATAGGTGGCTCCTTCATCTTTGTAATAGACACCTAACTTGATATACGAATAGGCGGCAAGGGAAGCGATTATTCCGCCAATAACTATCACCAATGGAGTAAATACACCTACTAGCGATACTGAAACCCCAAGAATTGTAAAAATTCCACCCCCAACCATCCCACCAAGTGCAATAGCAATTAACTCGGGAAGACCAAGAGATTTGTTTCTCTTTCTATGACATGAATTATTATGGTTGTTCATAAAGATCATTTATTTGTCTTGGCAACTAACGCTGCCAGCAAGCACCGACTGTAAGGAAGTCGCATTGACTGACCTTGTTATGCATTTTATTTGTGAGCAATAGGTTTATCCGTAAATAGATAGTCTTTCAGCTCTTTATCAAAGCTGGGGTCTTTTCTTCTAATCCATTCAAGCACCTATGAGCAAGAATTGCTTTTAAGTCTTCGTCTTTACAGGCATCTACTCGTTGGTTATACCAATCTACCGCTTCAAGCTCTTCCATTAGTGATGTAATAGCTCTATGCATATCTCTTGTTTCGTTTGTCAGCTCTTCTATAGGCTCGTGATAACCTTCGTTTGACATGTTTTTTCCTCGTTAACTGATTGGTTCAATTCTGCATAACGCCAAGGTAATGGGCAACTTTGCTGCGAAGCAGCGCTTAAAGTTGTCTAGCCGCAGGCGAACATTGACCGTTTTGTTATAGGTTTAGTGGGTAAAGAGTAAATGACTGACTCCCTTGTTGGTTTACTAGCCTATAATTTCTTTGTATATCACAAACCTGTACTTCCCAAACATAGTCGAATAATCCTGGTTTTATATTTGCGCCGGTATTATCGGTGTCTTTAGCCGAATCGAATTTTCTAGTTTGGAGAACCTGAAGCGAATTACACCCTTTGCTATTAATGACTTCCATTAAGGAAATGTAGTCGAGGGACCACTGAACGTCAGCCTCTTTCAGCAGGCTGCTGGTCACTATCAGATTCGTGTTTCCCTTTCATTTTTCACAAAGCTCTAGCAGCATACCGTCAGTGACAGATATGTTTTCCCCGTTTAAGTTGAATACATTTGCATTGCTAGATAAAGCTTCTTTGTTCGAGGCACACCCAGCTAAAAATATTGCTAGCAGCGTAAATATGTACTTTGTCATGGTCGACCTATAACTGCTAGTTAATAAGCCTGAAGGCCTATTAAGTAGAAGGCACTGTATCAGAGGATGGTTGGTGCCAAAAATCAGATTATTTAACTTTAAAATCAAAGGGTTGCAAGGTTTATAAGGTGATGGTATTACTAACAAAACAAGCCTCCGTGCAATATTTTTATTCAATTATCAGGCAATTTATCATAACCGATAACCTGAAAAATCAATGTCTTAGTGTTTACTTTCCCTTGATACAGAGCCTGAAGGCTTGTGATTTTGATATTTTCCTACTTACTGTAGGCTTATCAATTGGGGTTTGTATCGAGTTTTACATATGGCGTTACTTCATAATCTGACTATGGAGGTAATCCGCCAGTGCTGCCCTTTCTTCCTCGGTGAGGTTATCAAACGATGGCATTTCTCTATGTTGCCCAGCACCTTTTATCCATTCCATTAGCTCATGCTGTGACTTCCGGGTTAATAAGGTGGCAGGGATACGTTTTAAATAATCACCACGGCCAGTTTTTGGGTGACAGGTTGAACAGTTTTCCTGAAACAGTGCTTCTCCCGCTACTACCGAAGCAGAGGTAGTCTCTTGCTTTTTACCACAGCCCACAAGGGCTATAACCATTGCAATGGCAAATATAGAGTGGATAGGTCGCATTAACTTCTCCTTGGGATAAATAAATAGTTAAACCATTAAGTCCATATTGTGCCAAAGTAGATCGATTCACGAAAGGGTCTAAATCATTAACAGTTTAAATTTCTTAATTGTTTTAATACTGTTTTTATGTCTTATTACTGAATGACATTTTAGTCGGCAGCATTCTTCTTACAGTGTTATCTTTTAGTAAATAGTGATGAAACAACGCTGCAAGGGTATGAAGTGAAATTAATACGTACCCTATCGTTCCGACTATTTCGTGGGTTTCTTCAATATTTTCTGCAATATCATGGTTTTCAGCCATCAATGCTGGCAATTCAAAACTGAAAAATGGAATAGTTTTTCCTTCGGCACTAAGAATAAGCCACCCCATCAATGGCATCGCAACCATAAACAAATAAAGAATATAGTGCATGACCTTTGCTGCAGAAGTTTGCCAAGACTTCATGCCAGACTGGGGCTGAGGGGTGGGCTGTAGCAAACGAACAACTAGGCGGAGCCAAACCAGAAAAAACATGGAAAGCCCCAACATAAAATGCCAAGCTTTTAGTGCATCCCTAGGGTCACTCCCCTTAGGGTATAGCACTCTTAATTCGATACAGGCATAGACAGCAATCATCAGCAAAAACATTAACCAATGAAAGCCTATGGAAAGAAGCCCATATCGCTCTGCCGAATTTTTCCAACCCATACCCTACTTCCTATAGATTTGAGGGCTATAAAGCCTTAGCTGAAACCACAACACCGTTATTATCCGCATAAACGTATTCACCAGGATTAAAGGTTACACCACCAAATGTTAAGGGAACATTAAGATCGCCTATGCCTCGCTTATCAGTTTTTAAAGGAATACTTGCAAGAGCTTGCACACCGAGGTCTAGCTCGACCAAAGCATCTACATCACGAACACAGCCATAAATGATCATACCTTCCCAACCATTTTTGACCGCATTCTCAGCAATCATGTCACCTAACAAAGCTCTTCGTAATGAACCGCCGCCATCTACTACCATCACTTTGCCTTGGCCGGATTTTCCGGCATTCTCTTTCACCAGAGAATTATCTTCGTGGCATTTAATGGTGACAATTTCTCCACCAAAGGACTCCTTGCCACCAAAATTGCCCATCATAGGTTCCAAGACACGAACCAGCTCGGGATGGTCATCACATAAATCGGGGGTTGAGTAAGACATATTTTTTCCTTTTAATTACTTCTCAATAGGTGCTACTTAATTGTTACCACAATTACATATTTTTAAATCTAAGGGATTCAAATAAGAATACCAATTTGACCATCTTCTTCCACTAGGTCATATCGTGTTAGTGCTGGAACATCATCAACAGCCTCTCCACCTAAAGCACAACCATTTTCGAGTTGAAAACAAATACGATGTTTAGGACATAAAATACGGCCATTGGCTAACTTTGCTTTTTTTAGAGGATATCCATCATGGGGACAATGATTTGAAATTAATCGGGTCAAATCACCACTATGTACTAGAAGCATATCCTCGCCGTTAACGATAAATTGCTTGGAGTACCCTTCATGCAGGTTGCTGGTACTTTCCAGTGGATAAAAGCTCATAAGCCTATGAATAGATGTAGGTACGATAGAACAGTGAGACTGCCATTATATGTTCTCTACAGCAATGTAATTTTTGTTGCTAGATTGAATTTACTAAGGACTGACGTAGACTAGCTCACCATGCCACAGGTAGAGATTATTGATTACCCTTATCGGTCTAATGCGGAGCCATTATTTGCTGCTATTCGCCATCTGCCCGATGCTATTTGGCTCGATAGCGGCAAACCCCGTAGTCTCTATGGTCGCTTCGATATCATTACGGCGCAGCCCTCACAAATATTAAATACCGTAGGTAATACAACCCAGATTATTGATGCCCATACTACCTCTACCTCCCAGGAAGATCCTTTTACTCTCTGTGAGCAATTGCTGGCATCTCAGGGAAACGTAGATAGTCGATTTAATCATTATCCCTTTGTAGGCGGTTTAGCAGGCTATTTTGGTTATGACTTAGGCCAGCAGATCAATTTACAGGCTAACGCCCTACCAAAGCTAGATACTCTACCTGATATGCGAGTGGGCAATTACGGCTGGGCTCTTGTTCTGAATCATTCTGCGCAAAAAGCGTGGCTCTTTTTCCGTGATAATTGTCCTCAATCTCTTCGCAACGAAGTAAGGCAATGTTTAAAGCAAGTTCCTGAAGTTAGCCAACGCGAGCAGAAATACCTGCCCGAACAGTTTGTTAGCTCTATTCATAAGGACGACTACCTGGAAGCTCTTACTTCAATAAAACGTTATATCCAGGCCGGTGATTGTTATCAGGTAAATTTTGCGCAGCACTTTGCCACCGCATTTGATGGCGACAATTGGGAGCTGTATCGGCATCTACGCCGAGTACTTCCCTCTCCTTTTAGCTGCTTTTACCAATGGGGAGATAAAGGGGAAGCCATTCTCAGTTTGTCCCCAGAACGCTTTCTTAAGCTTTCTATGGGGCAAGTGGAAACCAAGCCCATAAAAGGGACGATTCGACGTGGCACTACCCTTGAGGATGACCAGCAAAATGCCATTGAGTTAATGAATAGCCAAAAAGATCGGGCCGAGAACCTGATGATAGTAGATTTACTCCGCAATGATTTAGGCAAGACTTGTAAACCAGGCTCAATTAGGGTGCCAAAATTGTTTGCTCTTGAAAGTTTCCCTAATGTCCATCACTTGGTGAGCACAGTAACTGGGACATTAAAAAAAGGAGAGTCGCCTCTTACTTTGCTTAAAGGCTGTTTTCCCGGTGGTTCAATAACAGGCGCACCAAAGAAACGAGCGATGGAAATAATCGAGGAATTAGAGCCCTGCCGTCGCTCTGTGTACTGTGGAAGTATGGGTTATATCAGTGTCACAGGAAGAATGGATACCAATATAGCCATCAGAACCCTTATTGCTGATGGTTCTCACCTTCACTGCTGGGGTGGTGGCGGAATTGTTGCAGATTCCAATGCTGAGGATGAATACCAGGAATCACTGGATAAAATCAGGACATTGATTCAACTGTAATTGTTCTTTCGCAACAAACACTGTTCACAGACTTAAGTCCCTGTTGCTAGCCTTAATAAACTCTTTTTTCAATGATTCAAAATCTTGTACTGCGGGGAATTGAGGAAATTCATCAATGACATTTTGCGGTGCATGGAACAGAATTCCTGCGTCTGCTTCAGCCAGCATTGTAGTATCATTATAGGAATCACCGGCAGCAATTGTACGGTAGTACATACTTTTGAAACCGACAACAGCCTGACGCTTAGGGTTAGCCTGACGTAGCTTGTAGTCGGTCACCTTGCCAGAATCATCTACGTCGAGCTTGTGACATAACAATGTTGGAAAACCAAGCTGTCGCATCAATGGTTGGGCAAATTCATAAAAGGTATCAGACAAGATGACTACTTGAAAACGTTCACGCAACCAGTCTACGAAGTCTTTGGCGCCATCAAGAGGTGATAGTGTTGCAATCACTTCCTGAATTTCATTAAGCCCAAGACCATTTTGTTCAAGGATATCTAAACGATAGCGCATCAATACATCATAATCCGGCTCATCACGCGTGGTTCGCTTTAGCGCTTCTATGCCAGTTTTTTCCGCAAAAGCTATCCAAATTTCTGGGATTAATACGCCTTCCAGATCCAAACATGCGATTTCCACAATGCATTCCTCTTCTTTTTTTGATAGGTCTTTATTTTGCTAGTTCTAATTTCTTTAGACAAGAAAACCGCGCCACTCTAGCGAGTTCAGCGACATTGCGCAATACACACTTAAAGTAGGCATATGATCGCAACTAAACTTAAACAGCACTAATAGCCATATGTATGTGGCATATATTTTCTGATTATTTTTTCTTTAGTTACGGCTCTGGTATCATGCGCGACCTTAATAAGTACGGTCTATCACATTTTAAAGGATATTGAGTAATCCCATGGCTGAAAATCTATTATCAACGGTCGATCTAGACCAACAACTTTCCACACAAACACCTCAGGAAATTCTAACCCATGCCTTGAATGAGTTTGACAATATTGCTATTTCATTCAGTGGTGCTGAAGATGTGGTTCTGATTGATATGGCCTACAAAATTGCACCGGAAAAGGTACAAGTATTTTCTCTGGATACTGGCCGTATTCACGCAGAAACTTATCGCTATATCGAAAAGGTACGTACTCACTACAACATCGACATTGATGTGGTTTTCCCTGAATCAGCAGCCGTTAATAATTTAGTTCGTGAAAAAGGTCTATTCAGCTTTTACCAGGATGATCACAAAGAGTGTTGCAGTATCCGTAAAATTGGACCACTACGCCGCAAGTTGTTGACTGTAGATGCTTGGATTACCGGACAACGCCGTGATCAAAGCCCAGGCACCCGTGCAGCCATTCCTGTAATTCAGGATGACAAAGCTTTTGCTCTCCCCGGAGAGAGTTTGACCAAGTTTAACCCCTTGGCAAATTGGAGTTCTGAGCAAGTATGGAGCTACATTCGTAGTAACGATGTACCCTATAATGAACTGCATGATCGCGGGTTTGTTAGTATTGGTTGCGAACCTTGCACTCGCCCCACAGGACCTAGCCAACATGAACGTGAAGGCCGCTGGTGGTGGGAAGAAGCCACTCTGAAAGAATGTGGTTTACATGATGTAAATATCAAGAAATAACGAGGAATAACCAATATGAAAATAACCTTCGTCAAAAAGATCAATCTGGATGGCAGTTTCTGTAAAAAGTGCGCTGAAGTGCAACAGAAAATGGACGATGCTGGCCAGAATAAAATGATTGACGAAGTGTTAATTGCTGATGAACGTGATCCCTCGTCTCCTGGAATGGAATTAGCCTCACTCTTCCAGGTAGAAAGAGCCCCATTCTTTTTGGTTGAGCGTGAAGGTGAACCGCCCATAATTTATACGGTGTACTTCAAATTTGTTAAAGAAGTTCTCAATCAAAAAACTCAGGAAAAAGACGAGTTAAAAGAAATTTTAAACGACAACCCCGATCTGGACTTTTTATAAACCCTTTTTGATCCCCTTTTTCCTATTAGTATTTTTATTAGTGCTCTGGCAACTCAATTTCACTAAAAAACCGTTCCAGGTCATCTCTGGCATGGATAGAGCAAGCCTCATCAACCCGATCACGTGTTAGGTGAGGAGCAAACAGCTCGATAAAGTCATACATATAAGTCCTTAAATAAGTACCTCTACGGAAACCAATACTGGTGATACTGGGCTTAAACAGGTGTTTTGCCTCAAGAGCCACTAAATCACTGTCTTTCTCAGGATCGTAGGCCATGTGAGCAACAATCCCGATTCCTAACCCTAGTCTCACATAGGTTTTAATAACATCAGCATCCGTTGCGGTGAACACCACTTTCGGAATCAAACCTCGATCATTAAAAGCCTCATCGAGCTTAGATCTTCCAGTAAAGCCAAATACATAGGTGACTAGAGGGAAATTGGCCACTTCTTCAAGTGTGAGGGCTGAACTTTGAGCAAGGGGATGGTCTTTTGGTACCAAAATACATCGATTCCATCGATAACAGGGCATCATTAACAAATCATTGAACAGCTCTAATGCCTCAGTAGCAATGGCAAAATCCACAGCGCCATCGGCAGCCTGTTCTGATATTTGAATAGGCGTGCCTTGGTGCATGTGCAAAGAAACATCTGGATATTTATTAATAAAGGATTCAATGACTCCCGGCAGTGCATAACGAGCCTGTGTATGAGTGGTAGCAATGGCCAGAGTGCCTTTACTAGGATTGTTATGTTCCTGGGAGAGTTGCTTGATACTATCTACTTGTCTGAGAATATCCCCTGCTACCTGAAGGATCTCCTCACCAGCAGGAGTGATTCTAGTCAGATGCTTACCACTTCGTGTGAAAATTTCTACGCCTAGCTCATCCTCAAGCAAGCGTATCTGTTTACTTATCCCAGGCTGTGAGGTGTACAAACTTTGAGCTGTGGCAGAAACATTGAGTTCGTGGTGAGCCACTTCCCATATATAACGAAGTTGTTGTAGTTTCATTTATCTGACCTATTTAATTCATTGATCTAATCAAGAGACCTAATCTACCAGCCTGCCCTAGTTATCTAGACTTCAATGATCTAAAAATATAAAAAACTATTCCTTTGAAGAATAGATATAAATTGCTAGAGTTGCCAGCCTTTCGTATCGATCCGGAATAATAAGACCTTGCTGGGCTTTGTATTTTGTTAGACTTTCTGCTGTACATCCTTTCTGGTGCCTTTGTTGGTCTCGTTGTTGGACTCACAGGAGTGGGTGGTGGTTCATTAATGACACCATTACTTATTCTTTTTGGTATTCCTTTCAACGTCGCTATTGGTACCGATTTACTTTATGCCGCGGTAACCAAAACAAGTGGTGTCGTCGCTCACACCCGCCATAACAGTATTCAATGGCGCCTTGTCGGATATCTTGCTGCAGGCAGTATCCCCGCCTCTATAGTCACGGTGATTTTACTCAATCAGGTGTTCACTAATGCTGATGAGTACAAAGATATTCTCACCACCAGTCTCGGCGTCATGTTAATCATTACCGCGGCTGTTATTTTATTTAAGCGCTTCCTACGTGATAGCTCAGATAGACCCCATGGACCAGTGGGTGCCTTTTTTCAGGTAAATGCTACACGAGTAACTTTTGTCGTAGGTATTTTTCTAGGTATTTTCGTCACCCTATCATCTGTTGGTGCCGGTGCTTTTTGTGCTGCCCTACTAATGACTTTATACCCCAGATTACCCGCATTACATGTGGTGGGTACCGATATCGCACACGCTGTTCCGTTAACCCTAATAGCAGGATTAAGCCATCTGTTTTTACTTGGTAATGTAGATTTACTGTTACTAGGTAGTCTACTGATCGGCTCACTGCCGGCAATCCACGTCGGAACTAGACTGGCGGCAAAATTACCCAGCCATGTACTTCAACCTATTTTGGCCTTTTTGCTGCTGGGAATGGGTCTGAAATTTACTATTTTTTAGAAGATATACTATTTTTCTAATAGATACAGAAGAGCCTAATTTCAAGTTCATGGTACATAGTGAGTAAATCAATCCCCTTTGTTGGCATCTACCTCATTTGCAACACCATGCGGTACATGTCCTGTTGCCACATGCGGCACGGCTGATTCACAATGTAGATGCTGGTCATCAAAAAACACATCGGCACCATAGGATTTTAAAAATTCCCCTTTACTCAGACCGCCAAGAAAAAGGGATTCATCAATTCTGATGTCCCAGGCTCTTAATGTTCTCACTACACGCTCATGTGCGGGTGCAGAACGAGCAGTCACCAAAGCAGTACGAATAGGACAAGTTTTGGCAGGAAATTCTGACTGCAACACATGTAATGCTTGTAAGAAATGCTTAAAAGGCCCGCCACTCATGGGCTTTTTAGCCGCTGCCTTTTCATTTTCAGTAAATGCCTCAAGACCACTTTGCTTATAAATACGTTCAGATTCATCAGAAAACAGCACCGCATCACCATCAAAAGCAAAACGAAGTTCATCACCGCCTTTATCTTCTGCATCAGAGGACATTAGCGTTGCTGCAGCGACACCATTCTCCAAGGCATTACGTACATCTTCAGCATTGGTTGATAAAAACAAATGACAACCAAATGCTGCCACATAACGATAAGGACTTTCGCCACCACAAAAAGCGGCACGAGTGATATCTAGCTTGTAATGTTCAATTGAATTAAAAACCCTCAGCCCAGTATCAGCCGAATTTCGTGAAAGCAGAATCACTTCCACTTTGGGCTCACCACCCAGTTTTTCATTGATCCTAAGGAGTTTTTTTACCAAGGGGAAAGCCTCGCCAGGTGCTAATACTTCATCTTCATGATCAACTTGGTATTGAGAATAGGATTCCAATCCCTTCTCTTCATAGATGTTGTGGCTTTCATCCAGGTTAAATAATGCCCGGGATGAAATAGCAATGACCAGTTTGTCACCAAAATTTATTGGCACAGGTTGAACCTTCCTTTTTTAGCTAGCTGGAATATTAGAATATTACTCTTCATTCTTTACTGGAGAGCCCATCAAAATAGTCTTTACTTAATTTAAAAATAACTGGGCTAAGTAATAGTAAACCAATAAGGTTTGGAATCGCCATCAAGCCATTTAATGTATCAGCAACACCCCATACTTCAGACAATTCTCTTGTCGCACCGACATATACAGCTAAGACCCATAAAATACGAAAAGGAATAATCACCCTGACACCAAATAAATATTCTGCACAACGCTCGCCGTAATAACTCCAGCCCAGTATGGTGGTAAACGCAAATAAAGCGAGGCTAACAGCAACAATTTTATCGCCGAACGGAAGTTCTGAAGTAAAGGCCAATGTTGTGAGAGCTGCGCCCTCTTCGCCACTACTCCAGGCATTGGTAATAATTAGAACCAGCCCCGTCATAGTACAAATGATCAGGGTATCGATAAAAGTACCCAGCATGGCTATGGTGCCCTGCTTTACTGGGCTATCAGTTTCTGCTGCCGCATGAGCAATAGGCGCGCTGCCTAATCCAGCTTCATTGGAAAAAATCCCCCTAGCAACCCCCATCCGCAGAGCCATCATAATAGTTGCCCCGGCAAATCCTCCACCAGCAGCCACAGGAGAAAATGCACTTTCTACCACCAATGAAATAGCACCTGGGATAGCAGTAAAATTCATCAGTAAAATTATTGAAGTCGCTAGCAGGTATAAACTAGCCATCAGTGGTACTAGTGCACCAGCCACATTTGCAATGCGTTGAATTCCGCCAAGTAATACTGCTCCCACAAGAATCATCATGGCAAGACCACTGATATGCTCTGGTATGGAAAAACTGCTGTGCAAAGCATCTGCCACGGAATTGGCCTGTACTGTATTACCAATACCAAACCCAGCAAGGGTCCCAAACAGTGCAAATAATAGAGCTAACCATGCCCAATTTGGCCCAAGGCCATTACGGATGTAATACATCGGGCCACCAACTTTTTTGCCACGTTCATCGGTCTCCCGATATTCCACAGCCAAAACAGCTTCGCCATATTTAGTGGCCATGCCCACCAGTGCTGTACACCACATCCAAAACAGTGCGCCAGGGCCACCGATGCCCACCGCTGTGGCTACACCAACAATGTTGCCTGTACCTACTGTCGCAGAGAGGGAGGTCATCAGTGCATTAAAGGGGCTAATATCTCCTTCGCCACTCCCCTTTCGGCTCCTAAACAACAGCCGAAAACCATAACCAATTTTTCGTATGGGTAGGCATCTAAGACCAATGCTGAGATAGATCCCGGTACCAAGAATCAGTGCCAACATCAGGGGCCCCCAAACTATCGCATTAATGCTGCCAACAATACTCTGGAATGTCATAACTGATCCCGTTGTGCTAACAAGCCGAATAATCCACCGGTATGGATAAAAACAATATCCTGAGCACTGCTGTATTGCCCAGATTTGATCTGTTCAAGTAAACCATGAAAAGCCTTGCCACTGTAGACGGGATCTAAAATTAGTCCTTCCGTTTTAGCCAAGTGTTTTATGGTTTCAAAAATTTCAGGTGTCGCCTTGGCGTAACCCGGGCCAATATGACCGTCATTAACATTGATGGTCAATTTATCGATATCTAACTTACCCAGGTTCGGCTTATCTAGGTCAAAAAGGTGTTGATACTCAGATTGCCAAGCGGCCATATCCTCACGGACTTTTTGCTGAAAATAAGCTTTATCATCACAAACGGCTATACCCAACACAGGAATACCGAGCTGAAATAATTCAGCACCTAATGTTAAGCCAGCCTGCGTACCACCCGAACCCGTGGCACAAGTAATTAATGATGGTGATATTTTATGTTGTTGAAAATCATCAGCTAGCTCCTGGGCACAAGCAATATAACCCCATGCCCCAGTACCATTGCTGGCACCTGTCGGTATGGAAAATGGGCTTTTTCCCAACTCTCTATAGTGTTGCTCCCATTGCTGAAACAGTTCTGATAAGTTTTGATATTCAGAAACGGGGTAATAACTGATGTCTGCTCCACACAGCTGATCCAAAAACAAATTACCTAAACTTTTGTCTATTGGCTCATCACCACGAAGAATCAAATGGACTTTTAGGCCTAGCTGAGCACCTAAGATAGCCGTTGCACGACAATGATTAGATTGAAGGCCACCACAGGTGATTAATGTGTCTGCCCCTTGCTCTAGGGCTTTGGCCAATATAAATTCAAGCTTGCGTACTTTATTGCCGCTAATAGCACAGCCAGTCAGATCATCGCGTTTAACCCAGATGCGAGGACCACCAAGCTCTTTAGAAAGCCGATTTAGTGGCTGCAGTGGTGTTGGCGTTTGCGCCAGATGTAATCTATGAGGAAAGTTGATCATAAATTAAATGGCTCTTGATTCCTGATTCATGGCTCAGACTCTGAATAAAGTTAAGGCCGCAAAAGCGGCCTTAACTCGGAACAGAATCATACTTGCTTGCCCAAAATCACACCTGTTTAATCGTGCCTTTAGGTAACACGGCATGAACAGCGGCACGTTGAAACTTGAGTTCCACATTACTGGCCGCTTCTACCACAATATAATCATCTTCAAGCTTGGTAATTTTACCCAGCATGCCACTGTTCATGACAACTTCATCACCTTTACCGAGGGAACTAGCTAGCTCTTTGTGCTCCTTCGCACGCTTGCGCTGTGGGCGAATAATCAGGAAGTACATAAATGCAAACAGCCCGCCAAACATTAATAATGTATAAAGTGGATTTGGTTCCTGGGAAGCTGGTGCGGCAGCTGCCATAACAACTTGAGAAAGATCGAGAGACATTCAATTAC
>Ga0209345_10000538_pt1 | contig 48023 bp, 50 predicted proteins | sample Cruoilmetagenom7_FD_187294 | JGI IMG/M metagenome (GOLD analysis project Ga0209345, IMG submission 187294) | Oil polluted marine microbial communities from Coal Oil Point, Santa Barbara, California, USA - Sample 7 (SPAdes) (version 2) | ecosystem: Environmental > Aquatic > Marine > Oil seeps ... | reverse complement strand
CTTTAATGCTGGCGCATCATTAACCCCGTCGCCAGTCATTGCAACCACCAGCCCTTCAGCTTGTAGCGCCTTTACTAATCGTAATTTATGTTCGGGGCTGGTTCGGGCAAAAATATCAACTTGTTTGATTGCTGCAATTAACGACGCATCATCCAACTGCTCTATATCGCTACCCGTTAATACTTTGTCGGTGTTTCGCAGACCAATTTTCTTGCCGATTGCGGCGGCTGTCAACGCATGATCCCCAGTCACCATTTTGACCTCAATTCCAGCTTGATAGCATTCGGCTATGGCACTGATGACTTCACTTCTAGGCGGGTCCATTAGCCCAACAAACCCCAGCAATACCAGTTCATTTTCGACATCCTTTTGTGTTAACACTGTTTGCTCTACAGACACTTTCTTCATCGCCAGAGCCAACACCCTTTGTCCCTGGGCTGCAATTTGCTCCGACTTTTTGCACCAATAGGCACGATCAATGTCCCTTGTTTCACCATTGACGTTTTGTTGATAAACGCAAAGCTCTAATAGCTTTTCTGGAGCACCTTTCACAAAGATAGCGGCATTTTCTCTGTGATCATGATTTAACGTTGCCATATAACGATGGCGGGCATCAAAAGGAATCACATCTTTTCGTACCCATTTTTTTCTATCACTGTCTAACTCAAGACCCAGCTTACCGGCAAATGCCAATAACGCCCCCTCCATGGGATCACCTTCTACGACCCAATCCCCCCTACTATTTTTTAGCTGTGAGTCATTACATAATAAGGTCACCCAGCCAATTGAAATGACATCATCGCTATCTGGTTGCTCTAATATATCGTTACCATTTGTTAATTTACCAATTGGTGCATAACCATCACCCTGCACCTCATATTGCTGTTCCGCTGTCACCAATGTCGCCACGCTCATTTCGTTGCGTGTTAAGGTTCCTGTTTTATCTGTACAAATCACCGAAATGGAGCCAAGGGTTTCTATGGCCGGTAATTGCCTGACAATTGCATTCCGTTTTGCCATTGCCTGAACACCAACTGCTAAAGTAATTGTCAGAACTGCCGGTAGCCCCTCAGGTATTGCGGCGACGGTTAAACCCACCACCGACATAAACAATTCACTGAATTCGTAGCTTAGAACCCAGTATCCCAGCGCAAATATCACCCCAGCAATTAACACGATGACCAAACTCAGCCATTTGGCAAAAATGTCCATTTGTTCAACTAAAGGTGTGGTTAAGGTTTCTACCTGTGACAACATTCCGCTGATGCGACCAATTTCGGTATTAGTTGCGGTAGCTATAACTACCCCCATACCCTGACCGCTGGTCACAGTTGTCCCGCTATAAGCCATGCAGCTTCTGTCGCCCAATGCCGCCTGCTTGCCAACCGCATCCAGTCCCTTTTCCACCGCTAACGATTCACCCGTTAAAATAGCTTCCTCAATATTCAAGCCATGCGATTGGATCAATCGTAAATCAGCCGGCACCTTATCACCCGCTTCCAGAAGCACTATATCGCCTGGCACTAATTCTTCAGCGGCAACCGTTTTACGTTCTCCATTTCGGATCACTGCCGCTTTTAGCGCCAACATATTCTTTATGGCATCAAGAGCTCGCTCTGCCTTTCCCTCCTGCAAAATCCCCACAATAGCGTTAATCAAAACCACCGCAATGATTACCGTGGTATCAATCCAATGGTTTAGTAGCGCGGTAATTGCAGCAGAGATAAGAAGTACATAGATGAGCGTGTTATGAAATTGCACAATAAAACGAACAAACCAGCTGCGACGAGCTGGTTGTGGTAAACAGTTGTCGCCGAATCTTGCCCGCCTTGCACAGACTTTGTCATCGGTTAAACCATCTTGGTTGACTTGCTGTCTCTCCAATACAGCTGACACATTTAATGTGTGCCACAGAATATCTTTACTATCCTGTTCCATTTTCTAACTCAGACACTCTTTGGGCCTTCTATAACTTTGAGCTCAAGCCAGTTATTCTCTTCTGCCTTTGATAAATCCTGTGCTAACTCAACTTTATCTGCATCTGGGTCAATTTTGGTCACACAAGTTGCGCGATTTCTGCCACTCGACTTGGAAGAATAGGCCGCCATATCGGCCAGGTGTATGGCTTCCTGCCAGCTCTGCTCTTCGAAAGCAGGCCAAGTAACGCAGCCTGCTGAAATGGTAATCGTTAATTGCTGCCCTTCAAAATTAAAGGTTTCTTCACCAATCTTTTTAATAACCCTTTCTGCAATGTTACATAATGCCCCATTGATATTCGGCAGTAGTAACACAAACTCTTCGCCACCCCAGCGTACTACCATATCTCGTTCCCGCAACAGCTGTCTAAAGCGCCTTGTCATCTCAACCAGCACAGCATCACCGACTGCATGACCATAGGTGTCATTCACATTCTTAAAGAAGTCGACATCCAATAGAATGATTCCCATGATGTCATCAGCACGGCCTGGGCGGTCTAGGTTCTTCAACTTTTGATGCAATTCCTGCATTGTCTTTTGCAGGAAGCGGCGGTTGTAGGCCCCTGTTAGCGGATCACGATCAGTTTGCAGTGACAACTGCTCGTTATCGCTTAGTAAGTCTCGATTTCGCTTTCTACTCGTTCTGAGCCATTGCACTAGTATTATGGCAACCAGTAGAAAAACCACCGCTAAAGCCAACCATAATTTTTGTCGAGCTTCTTTAGCGGTAATTTCTGCGTTTGCTTTAGCTTTTTCTAATGATAGTTTTTCAATCTCTCGATTCTTTTTTTCTGTTTCATACTGTTCTTGAACCGCTTGAATCGATTTTTCTCGTTCTGACTTTAATATTTCAGCCTCAAGCTCAATGATTTTCTTATAAGCTACAACCGATTCTTCGAAGTCTCCAAACTCTTCGTAGAGCTGAGCCAATGAACGATACATATCCAATGCGTAAGTCTTAGCTCCCTCTTCTTCTGCTACTGTTATTGCTGCTTGTAGCTCTTCAATTCCCTGCTGCTTATCAACTGAATAAGCTATCCCAATCGCCCTATTATGCATCGCTACGGAACGACCGACATTATTATCGAGCTTTTCAGCCCTGATTATTGCCTCATCAGCAACGTCTATCGCTTCTTCATATTTCTCTTGCTCAATCAGATTATGAGATAAATTAACCCGATTGGTCATAGCCTGGATTTTTAATTCAGGATACTTATCGGTTATTGCAATCGTATCTCTTAAACAATCCGCTTGCTTTTCAAAATCTCCCTGTAACGCGTATACCCAGCCCTGATTGCCACGCGCGTTAACCATCTGCTCAATATCATTCAGCTGTTTTGCTTTTGCGAAGGCTTCGTCAGCTAGAGTCATGGCACGTTCCAGATCTCTACGATGGATATTAGCTAACACAATATAGTTTAATGCTCTGATATGGTCAGACGGTCGATTGAGCTCTTCTGATAGCTTAGCAGCCTGCAGAGCCACTTCTATGATTTCTGGTATCATAGATTTCGCATTGTACAAATAGGCCTTCAGCTCAAAATATTGAAGACGCAGGATAGGCTCATCGCCAGATGTTTGCATTTGGGACAGCACCATATCAACTTCAGGGATATTATTTTGCCGTGCAGCGATATAGCCCTGCACAATCAAGCTGCTGTCTTTACATGACCGGCAGTCATATTCAGTAACCAAGCGTTCTAGTTTTTCGACCGAATGCTTTGCTTTATCGTATTGACGTGCCAAAGCAGCAAATTTACCTATCCAAAGAAAAAAATAAGCTTGCTCTTCTATGGGTGACTTTTCAGTCGGCTGCGCTTCGGATTGTTCCAGCCTGTCTAAAACCACAACTGGAGACATTCGGCCATTAATACCGATGTCATGAATGATTTCCTGGAAGGTTTCTGCTTTTGCGGGAGGGGATATCGATAATACTATGACTATCAATATGCTGATAAGCGATAATAACAATACGCTTCGTACTTTCGAATGGCAGGAGTCGCTAATTACTCTATTCGAGCTTTCCGACCGGCTCAAGGTAACTTGCAGATTACTGTGCGACTTTTTCTTTTGATAATTTCCACCAACCATAGAACCCCGCCTATTGCGCTAACTATAAAACTTATTGTTATCGAATTCCCTGTTGGCTCTTTTTGTTATTCCCTTATAAATCGACTCCCATCTACCCTGTTTATAGTTATATCATTAGATTGTCTATTTTTCATTCAGTCTTTGAATATTTTTGATTCAAGGTGCATTTCGTTGCGAAGGATCTTTCTTAAAAGCCTCGATCACCTTATCTGGGTCAATCTCTGCTCGGTGCTGTTTAGTCGCCTGCCCCCACCATTCCAGCTGTAAAAAACCTCGTGCCAAATAAGTGTTCCACCTTTCTGCATTTTCAGCTTCCTGAAAATCACCATTCTCGGTAAACACTTCCTGGGCCTTAGGAATATTGGTCATGGCCGACACTGGCAAACAACCCAATTCCGACAGAGTGCCGCGCATGGACATAGCCGCTCGAACTCCACCCCATTGGCCAGCGGAATAAGTCACAATAACGCTGGGTTTGTAGGAAAACAAAGAACTGCCGAAGTGATTCAAAAGGTGGGACAATGCTGGACTCATGGTGTGATTATATTCAGGGCTGACCATAATATAACCGTCTGCCTTTTTAATCTTATCCGCCAACTCATCGAGATCTTTGGGCGCCTGGCCTTTGGCGTAGGAAAAGTGTGGCTTGAAAGGCGCACTTAAATCGTAATCCAAAGGGTCGATCAACTCGACCTCATGTTCCGACTGAAACGTTTGCAGGTGATTAATACAAGCCCTGGCGACTCGAAGACCAAGTCGCGCAGGTTTAGGAGGCGCGCTATCTCGAACAGTACCGAGAAAGAGTAAATACTTCATAGTGATACTTTTATCTATTAGTGTTTCTATTGGTTGCTATTGCTCAGGTAGACCGTCGTCGTCACTGTCTTCATCAATGTGCTTAACATCATCGCCTTTATCTACTTTCTTAACAGTTTCAGCCAGCGCTTTACCGCCTTTAAGCTTTACGCCAGCTTTTTGCTGTACCACATGCTCAGCCGATGCGTTGTCATCATTACAGTCTTCCGTGCCAGCCTCACAAACACTTTGCGCCTGATTAACAGTGATATCGATACCTGGAATCGGATCGCCTGCTTGCTGGGCTTTTGGCTTTTTGATATCCATGCCGCGCTTAATGTCCGACTTTTCAATCCCACGTGCATTTACCTGATCGTCAGATTGTTCCTGAGTCGCTTCTTCTTTAGTGCTATCGGCCAAAGCCACTCCACCCAATAATGTTAAATAAATCCCCACAACAACCGCTGTTACTTTATTCATAATCTTCATTACCAACTCCTTTGTTCAGTTTTTTTACCAGTTCATGATGAACTGACCAGATCAAACTTACGCCTAACATCAATCAGTTACCCCCCCTCAAAACCTAACCTACGTCATTCCACCCGCGTGACCAAAGGAAATACCTTTAGGTAAAGGCGGGTGAACGTAGGAAATGCCCTTGGGTAAATCCATAAAGCTTTTATTTCAGGAGAGTGGACTCCCGCCTTCGCGGGAGTGACAGAAAATTAGCATCTGCGATACTCTTAACTGTTCGACATTAAGCATACGCCCACTTTTCTGAACTTAACCTAAACGGTAATTTGACCTTCCAAATACAATACCGCTTTACCCGCCACATGCACTCGATCATCCGCTAAACGGCAATGCACCACACCACCACGCTGCGAGGCCTGAAAAGCAACCAGCTCCTGCTTACCCATTTTTTCCGCCCAATAAGGCGCAAGCCCGGCATGAATCGAACCCGTCACCGGATCTTCATCACCCCCATTAGCTGGCCAAAAATAGCGTGATACAAAATCATAATCTTTGCCAGGCGCTGAAACCACCACATCATAGGGTGCCAACTGCTTTAGCTGCTCACTATCGTATTCCATCAATCTTACAGATTCTTCATCATCATAAATCGCAAAATATGCCTGCTCATTGCGTAATATATGACGAGGCCCCTCTGACAAGCCATCCAACAAAGCCTGTGGCACATCGCCGACCGGCTCCGGTTTTCGATTCGGAAAACTCATATCGATCATTCCATCGGCCTGTCGAGTGACCGTCAACTCACCCACCGCAGACGCACTGAAAGTGACCTCTGTTAATTCATCATTTTTGAGGAACACCACAAAGGCGGAAGCCATGGTCGCATGACCACAAAAATCAATCTCGGTTAAAGGCGAAAACCAACGAATCTTATAATGATTATTTTGGACAGGTTTAAGAAAAGCCGTTTCTGAAAGATTATTCTCAGCAGCAATCGACAACATTAAATCATCATCAAGCCACTCATCAGTCATAACCACCGCCGCAGCATTGCCTTTAAATAATTCATCGGTAAAGGCATCAACCACATGCATCTCGACAGTCATATAATTCCTCTTATGTATAAGATAACCACTTATGTAGGGTGCGTCGTGACGCACCATTGAACAACCTTTGAACTTTAACGGTGCGTCACGACGCACCCTACTGCTATAAATCACTTACCTAAATTTGCTCTGGGAAGTAATCCTTATTTAAATTTTGTTCCTCAGCAAGCATCTGATTTCTTCGTGCCATTGTTTCATGCCAATCCTGCGCCTCACGATCTTTGAAAAAGTTTGCATTTGGCGCCAATTGCTCTACCGCCGCCTCAACTTCATCAAGAGTAACTCGAAAAAACTCTTTTCTCATATTCGCCATATTTACTCGACGATCCTCAAACTCATTATGTAGTGCCGCCTCTAGAGATGGTGCTTCCTCACTATATATCATTGCATGAGTGTCAAATGTAAACGGCACACTTGCATCTCCAAGTTCACGGACACGATCATCTGGATCTATCCTACGTGTGAGACCTATTTTTACAACATCCTCTCCAAATGAGCCTACATTTGAAATAATATATACATAACCCGAACGTGTTATCTGAGCCATGGCTCTTGCTCGTTCGCTCTGTTCATGAGCTTCAGCTAATCTATCCTCCAACTCTTTTATTTTTTCCTTAAGGGCCTCATTAGCTATATTTGAGCCGGCCTCATCACGAGCCTTTGCCAACATTTTCTGATATTCTTTTTCTTTTTTTTCTGCTTCTTTTACCTCTGCTAAGAGCCTTTTTTCTTCTCTTTCTTCCCTAGCTCGTTCAGCTCTTTCATCCCTCTCAATTTTTAACTGCTCTCGGTATTCATGAGTAAGGAAAAGCTCTTCTAACTTCAAGTTAATGTACTCATCAGTAATTTCTATTCCCATAGATGCATTTGCTTTATTAATTGCCTCAGCTGACTTACGAATTCTTTTGTCCATTGCTTTAACATTATTCCAACGCGTATTTGCAATTGCAGCTTCGCATTCATTGTTAAAAGCCCTCATCGTCAAACGAACCTGCCGATTAATTAGGGTTTTACCTTTAGATAAACTATTATCTACAAGCCAATTTGTCGGACAGATAGTAGCTTTCTTATCAGAAAGCATCTTCTTTTGTTGTTGACGTACCTCTTTGATACTTTCTTTATATTTTTCGCTATCTTGGTAGTCAAAATGAGGTTCATAGACTCCAAGTTCAGCAAAGGCTATGCGTTCATCATATATCGACAACGTTTCCTTTAGACTTTTAAAAAGTATGTATTTCTCTTTATAGTTCGATCGTAACTCTGTTATTTTTTCTGAAATTTTAACAGCTTCTTTCCTTAGTCTGTCCACCTCATCTTCTTCAGATATTATATGTGCGAATCTATTTCTTTCAGTCTCAATAGCTTTGACATACTTTTCCCTTTCTTCATTGAGAAGGTTAATGTATTTCAGCTTTTGTTTTTTTATTGAGTACCGCCATATGAGACCTGTAACTACACAGGCAATAAGAATTATTATCAGGCCTATCCCTTGAGGATTCATAATTTTTTCTTGCAAATATTCCATTTTCACCCTCCTACATAACTTTCTTTAAACCACCACCCGATTTCTACCTTCACGCTTACCGACATATAACTTGTCGTCGGCGCGCGTTATCAGTGTATCTAGATCATCTTCTTCATTCGCGACTGCGATACCTATGGTGACGCTTAGGCGCTGGTCACTCATGTTGCCTTCTAGCTTTATCGCGGCGACACTTTCTTTTAAGCGTTCTGCGATGGCTTGGGCTTCGCTTGCATTGGTGTTCGGCAACCCCACAACAAATTCTTCTCCGCCAAAGCGTCCAATAATATCGTTGGGTCGCAGTGACTGCTGACAAACCTCGACGATTTTAATCAAAATCAGATCGCCGTAGGTATGACCCCAGGTGTCATTAACGCGCTTAAAGTGATCGACATCTATCATGAACAGACTGAAGGGTGCTTTTTCAAATTGAGAGCGTTGCAGCAAGGCTTCGGCTCGTTTCATAAAATGCCCTCGGTTATCGACGCCTGTCAACGCATCACTTTCAGCGGCCGTACGTAATCGTTCTTCCAAGGACTTTCGATGCGTTATTTCTTTTTCCAGATGTCGGTTTTGTTCAAGCTCCTCGTTAAGTAGCGCAAACTGCCTTCGTTGCAGAATCTCTATCCGTAACAAAGCGGTGTAACCGACGATATTTGCTACCATTATCAAAAGTCCGATAGTTACCGTAGCTACGGGTGACAATTCTGCAAAAACTACTGCTGCTGTTAAAAAACTGATACTTAAATATAAACTGGCTAACGCTGCCACAGTAAGCAAATTGGGAATAAGTAGGTAAAATGCCATTATCGCCACCACGATTGCAGTGACTTGGGTGGAGAGACTTTCTGGGCGTAAGGGAACAATTAAAACAATACCGGTCGCGACTATCCACAGTGGCAAAGCATGCAACCAAACGTTTCGAGAATAACCGCCACTACGACCAATGATAAATGCTAAAATCAAACATGAGCTTACTACCATAATGCGCATGGTTAACAATAGATAATAGTCACGAGTTAATCCCAACAGGTTGTAGTCGGTTATCCCAAACATCCCAAATATTACCGCTACTACAATCAACCCAAAGCGAGATTCAAAGCGCACGCTTTTCTCAATAGAATCGCGGTATTTCAACTCATGGCTACGGTCACGAAACTGCCCCATTAACCAATGAATGTCGTTATTTTTATGCTCTTCCAAAGACATTTTCCTATCATTTAGCCAGTGACTTTATTAACGTCTTTTGAGATTTGGTATCTCTTATTCCGGCTTATAAAAAACCTCGAAGGTCCTGTTGTTCCTTCGAGGCTACTCAGTTAATGACCAATTTCATCTTCTGTAAATAAATAATCTTTCAATTGCTGGTCGAATTTCGGATCGCGACGACGAATCCATTCGAGAACCATAGCTGCATGCTCTTTTTCTTCATCGCGGTTATGGCGCAAGATTTGTTTTAGATCATTATCTTTGCAGCAATCAATGCGTTGGTTATACCAATCCACCGCTTCGAGTTCTTCCATTAGTGAGACAATTGCGCGATGCATATCTTTCGTTTCATCGGATAATTCTTCATAAGGTTCGTGATAACCTTCGTTCGACATAGCGGACTCCTTTTATTTCATGCTACTTCTTACTTGAGTTTCGATAAGTTGTTGATGACTGATCTATATCTCTTTACCTATAGCTTGTACCTATTACTCTTTATCTATAAAAAAGGCCTTCTCTCTCTGGCTGATAGACGATCTTATCAATATGCACTGTTAAGCTGCCTCCACCCGGTTTAGGCCATTCAATGTCATTACCTTCTTTCAAGCCTATCAAAGCGCTTCCCACTGGGGCTAAAATTGATATTTTATGTTTTGAACCGTCGGCATCTTTGGGATAGACCAAGGTATATTCAAATTCTTCGTGGGATGAAGCAACCTTGAAACGAACGGTTGAATTCATGGTTACAACATTAGCAGGAATTTCTTCTGGCTCAACTATTTCTGCTCTTTCCAGCTCGACTTCCAGTTCTTCTTTACCCACAGTGCCGTGTGGCAGGGCTTCTAATATCTTTTCCAGTCGTTCTACATCTAGCGAAGAAATAATAATATTTGGTTTTGTCGACATAACTCTGCTCACTTACAGATAAATGGTTTTTAAAAATAAACAACCATAGGTTAGCCTTTTCCGACCGAATACTAAAGCTTATTCAGGCTTATTCTTAGCTTTGCGGTAAATAGCGGTAGTGACCGGTTATGTCATAATCGAACAGCATATCTTCTAGCTTTGGGCCAGCTCCAATATTATGCACAATCAATGGGTTACCAGTTTCTGCGTCTTTCTGATCTGATACGATACCGATATGCGGTAGATTGCCTGGTAACATCCAGCTGACGATATCTCCGGGCTGATAGTGCTGCGGATCATTACTTATTGATAGGCTTTCACCATGTCGATTAAAGAAGGTTTCCAGGTTAGGCACGCGGCGATGATCGATATTCCTGTCGGTTGAGGTTAAGCCCCAGATTTTTTTCGAAGGATACAACTCAAAGTTATCACGCATGTCTTCATGCACCAATTGCTGCAAATCAATTCCCAGCTTTCTATAGGAACGGATAATGACATCGGTACAGACGCCAATCTCAGACGGCACATCCCCATTGGGATAGTCGATGGCCATGTATCGACCATCATAACGCACCTCAAATTGCGTTCTCTCCAGCGCTGCTTCCACTAATTGTTCATATACTGGTTTTGCCAGTATTGGCGCGCCAAATAAAACCAGTCCTGCCAGTAACACCATTCTTTTCATGACATTCCTGCTTTGCATCTTAGTAATAAACACTGACATTGATTACTTCACCCTTCCAAACCAGTTCAAAGCTGCCATCCATCCACCATCCCACTTCGCCGTACTTAGGAATTTTGACACCTTCGACTTCATAGTAATCTCTGAAATGCCCTTCCCAAGGTCGTTTTTGATAGCCTCCATCAAATTGTCCATAGCGACCTTCGGCATAGACTGATTCCACTTCATTGTCATCATTAAATCTGAACTCTAACTCTACCGTTAGTTCCTTAACCGTTAAACTGGCCAATGCTCTTCTATCATCAATCGCAGTCCAGGTTACGCCCGATTCTGGTAATAATGCCGCTGGAAACCAGACCGCTTCTGCTAGGTATCTGTGAAGCGCACCAGAATTGAGTGGTTTATGATCTTTGTCGCTTGCAATGGGAATGATACTGAACAGTTCCACCTTGCCGGAACCCATGCCATCTTCCAGCCTATCTTCTACTGAGATGAACATGCCCGGACAAAACTTAATTTTTGCGTTCCAGGTGAAATTTTTATCTAGAGTGGTAACTGATTGAGAAGCCTCAAATGTGAGCCATTTGTTGCTGTCTGTTCGTGTTCTTAAGGCGCCTGCCTGAGCAATTTCAATTCTACGAATCATCGGCTGACCGTTGGTCAGCACATGTTTGAAATATCGCTGTACAGGCTCAGGCAGTCCTTCGAAATGACTAAAGTCGACCCTTGCATCGGACTTTTCTTTACTATTTACCTTAGTCATTTTCACTTCCCTGAACTTTTCGGTGAAACTAATCTAGCTTTGCTTTGCTGGACTGATTTTATGAAGCAGCCAAAGTATTAAACCAAACACTGCTACCCATATTCCAAAATCAATTAATAAGCCTACCCAAAACGTATTGTGTTCAAACGGGTTGTAACCCAACAGGTAATAACTTAGGCGAGTAATAAAATATGAAATGATAAATGCTATAAAACTTTTAACGTTTTTGGTCATCTTGCTCTCCTTGGTCTAATGTTCTGCCTTTAAAGTTATATTCACTCACACATGGCGTCATAACGTCGCTGCATTTCTTCCGGCTCTACTTTCTCGATTTCGTGTCCCAGCATCCAATTATGACCAAAGGGATCTCGAATCGTACAAGAGCGCTCACCATAAAAGTGATCTGCCGCTTCTCGAATCATTATTGCTCCAGCGGCAAGGGCCCGCGCTGCTAATTCATCACAATCATCACAGTGGATGTGGATCAGAAAACCGGTCTTGCCCGGATTTTGTGGACCGTAACAGTCATATTCAGGAAACTCATCAGAAACCATTAGAACAATATTGCCTAAATCCAGTTCTACATGACCAATCTTACCGCCAGGATCGGTCAACCGAAACCTTTCCTTCGCACCGAATACTTTAGTGTAAAACTCAACCGCAGCCTCAGCGCCTTTTACTCTTAGATAAGGGTACACTTCATGATTGGTATTTTTTCCTTCATTCATGGTTGCCTCCTTTACTGTTCTTTACCCCACATGCGTGGCATGACATTTTTATTTGAACCTGTTCTTTTGTGCCAGTAGCTCATTATGACGTGGCCAATGGTTAAGGCCAGTAATAGCCAGCCTAACTCTCCGTGCAGTAATCCGCCCAGATCGAGAGTCCACTGTATTTTCTCACTTTCAAAGCCACTGAAGATCGTTATACCAAAGACTTCAAAAGATCGTCCCGAACCATATTGGCGTAATAACCCAAGACTTGGTATTGCCAACATCAAAATATAAAGTGTTATATGGCCGAGTCTGGCAAACCAATTGATTGACGGGGGACGACGGGACACATTCATTAGCGCCCAGATGATTCGAATAATGATCAGTACAAACAACAAGAAACCCATAGGTTTATGGGTTGGCCAAAAAAAAGCTTCTATAGCGGTATCATCAAAGAAGAAGTGTGATGCTGCGCTTAAAAACTGCCATAGCAACAACAGTGCCATGCCCCAGTGTAAAATACGGCTTACTTGCCCATAACTGTGTTTATTATCTTTTATACCCATGTTTGCCCCCATCATTTTCTGCTGTTAAGAATATATCACAGCTTTGATTATTTTATAGACTCATCATCTTTTGGATGTTTTCTGTAATGTGTTTGATCACTTTTTTATCCTGCCAGTATTGGCCATGACTTAGCGGATTCCATGATTTGAATAACTTTGTAAAGAATCCTTTTCCAGCATTAACTTCTATATCCTCAACCCTTTGTTCATAAGAATGACTTAGTGGTTTTAATGGCCATCCGAGAACATCATCCTTGTCATAAAAGTTATACCATTTGAAATCCGGTGTTGGTGGTTTTATCGCTTCGATGTTTTTGTGTCCGGCAACAAAGATGGGGATATTACAGCCGAGCGTATAAAATTTATGCAGGCTTTTCATTCTTCTGAACTGATCTCGCGGCGAACCCTCATGCACCTCATCGTCTCGCTGCATACTCCAGATACCCACCGAAGCATCAATTCTTTGCGCATCCCAGATGTAGCTTGAGATCACCTGACCACCCAGAGAATTTGCAACAATCACTACAGGTATCTGGCGATTACCGGCTTCTTCAAACACATCATCCATGGCCTTCATGATCATTTTTTGCGTCAGGTAGTAAGGGCTGTTCTTTACCCTTTTTTTATATTCAAGACTCGCCGCATCGGAAAAGCCATACAGCAGAAATCGCCTCAATTTGATCCAGTCTACCTGATCGCGCATTCGACCTAAAATTTCCTCCTGCTGTCCTTGCAGGATATCCTGATAGTAAAGCGATTTAAAAGCCACTTTAGACCATGCCTTATCACCCAAAGATTTTTGTATCTGATCGTAAAATTCGGTGTAATAATGCCTTTCGGTATCCCCCATTCCATGAATGGTTATCAGTGCTATTTTTTTATCCATGCCTTTCTCCTTTATTGAGCTTCTTTATTATAATCAACGCGCATCAACTCACCGTTAGCCATTGCTTATTTTGTATGAATTCTTACAGATATTAGAAAGGCTTGCCGCACCAGCTTTCTGATGCGGCATTAGGAAGGTTACTTTTGATCGAAGCGATCAGCGTTCATCACTTTGGTCCAGGCGGCAACGAAGTCTTTGACAAACTTCTCTTGATTGTCATCTTGTGCATAGACTTCAGCAATCGCTCTTAAGATTGAATTGGATCCAAAAACTAAATCCACTCTGGTTGCTGTCCACTTGGTTTTACCGGATTTCCGATCACAGATTTCATACAGATTATTACCCGCCGGGTTCCAGGTGTAATTTATATCGGTTAAATTGACGAAGAAGTCATTGGTCAGGGCGCCTTCCTGTTCGGTGAACACACCATGTTTACTGTTACCATAATTGGTTCCCAGCACACGCATGCCACCGATTAAGACCGTCATTTCTGGAGCAGTCAACCCCATCAACTGAGTACGATCCAACAGCATTTCTTCAGGGCTTACAACGTAATCCTTCTTCAGCCAATTTCTGTAACCATCATGCAACGGCTCAAGCGGTTCAAATGATTCCACATCCGTCATTTCGTCAGTCGCATCACCGCGTCCTGGCAAGAATGGAACATCAATATTAAAGCCGGCTTTTTTGATGGCCATTTCAATCCCTACATTACCGGCCAAAACAATTACATCGGCAATACTGGCACCGCTTTCTTTGGCAATTGGTTCAAGCACCTTAAGCACTTTGGCCAATCTCTCAGGCTCATTGCCCTGCCAATCTTTTTGTGGCGCCAAACGGATGCGCGCTCCATTAGCACCACCACGCACATCCGATCCGCGGAAGGTTCTTGCGCTGTCCCAAGCGGTCGCCACCATTTCAGGGGTAGTAAGTCCACTGGTTTTAATCTTCTCTTTCACAGCTTTAACGTCATAATCACTTTCGCCAGCTGGAACTGGATCCTGCCAGATTAAATCTTCTTGCGGTGCATCGGGGCCGATATAGCGCGATCTTGGCCCCATATCCCGGTGCGTCAGTTTAAACCAAGCTCGAGCGAATACTTCGGAAAAATACGCCTGGTCTTTATAGAAGCGTTCCGAAATTTTGCGATACTCAGGATCCTTTTTCATGGCCATATCAGCATCCGTCATGATTGGATTCAATCGAATAGAAGAATCTTCAACATCCACTGGCTTGTCTTCTTCCTTAATATCGATTGGTTCCCATTGCCAAGCTCCTGCTGGGCTCTTCTTTAGTTCCCATTCGTGATTAAGCAACATTTTAAAATAGCCGTTATCCCACTTGGTAGGCTCGGTTGTCCAGGCGCCTTCAATGCCGCTGGTTAATGTATCGCGACCTATGCCGCGCTTGGTTTTGTTGTTCCAGCCAAGACCTTGTTCTTCGACGTCCGCAGCTTCAGGCTCCGGGCCAAGCAACTTCTCATCGCCATTACCGTGGCATTTACCGACCGTATGACCACCAGCTGTCAACGCAACCGTCTCCTCATCATCCATGGCCATCCGCTTAAAGGTCACACGGATATCTTCGGCTGTTTTAAGCGGATCAGGATTACCATCCACACCTTCCGGATTCACGTAAATCAAGCCCATCATCACCGCAGCCAATGGATTGTCTAGGTCGCGCTCGCCTGAATAGCGACTGCGTTCATTATCACTCGGTGCTAACCATTCTTTCTCAGAGCCCCAATAAGTATCTTTTTCCGGGTGCCATATATCCTCACGGCCGAATGCAAAGCCATAGGTTTTCAAACCCATAGACTCATAAGCAATGGTACCGGCATAGGTGATTAAGTCCGCCCAACTGAGTTTGTTACCGTACTTTTTCTTGATGGGCCAAAGCAGTCGACGCGCCTTATCGAGGCTGACATTATCTGGCCAGGAATTAATAGGAGCAAAACGCTGGTTGCCGGTTGCCGCACCGCCACGCCCATCGGCTATTCGATAAGTCCCGGCTGCGTGCCAACTCAAACGAATCATAAGACCACCATAATGACCCCAGTCAGCTGGCCACCATTCCTGACTATCGGTCATTAATTGATGTAAGTCTTTTTTCAGAGCTTCGAAATCAAGTTTTTTGACTTCTTTTTGATAATCGAAATCCTCACCCATTGGGTTTGTCTTTTTATCGTGCTGATGCAAAATATCGAGATTCAGGGCATTCGGCCACCAATCCATGTTAGATGAGCTGCTTTTTGTGACGCTACCATGCATCACCGGACATTTTTTCTCTGACATAACATCTCCTTATTCATCAATCTGTATTTCTCTTAGTAATTTGTTATATCACAGATAAATGCCTTTTCTCACCTCTTACCACCACTATTGATTTGATCTATGATGTCAGTCATTTTTTTATATCGGATGAGAAAGATTCCTATCAAAGTCCAGCCTCTACCATCTGCTTAATTTTTTTGGCTTTCTCGAAGTGATCCAATCTATGAGTACTGATCCACCAGGTTGCTGCCTCCATCAAAAGCTCAGGGTCATTGTTCTTGTTTGCAAAGAACGCATAAAAAGACACACCCACAGAGTCTCCTTTAGTCAGTATTTTCTTATCGCATACTTCTATTATTTTACTTCTTAAAGTCTGTCTCATTGTATTGTTCCAGGTTTATGGTCTGTAAAACTTTTTATCCCTTTTTCATTATTTCGATAACGCTTGATTCCATAGACCAGCATCCAAATTACCACCACTGAATATATCAACGGTATCAAAACATTCACTAGGGCTTGTTCATATCTGCTTATTACTTCTGGATTCTCTAAATCAGGCACCAGTAATTGCTCTCCAATAGGGCCATTAGAGAACACAAAGATCGTGACTAGATTCCATCCGAAATGGAGAGCAATTGGTAAGGCAATTGACTTGGTCCGTTCAAAGGCATAAGCCAACATCAAGCCAAACACACCGGTAAGAAAAAGCACATAAACCATCGGAACTATATTTCCAATTACACCATACGAAAACCAGTGATAAATTCCAAATGTTGCAGCAGATAAAAAGCAGCCCTTTCTTGCACCCAGCCACTCAATCGCCTTGTACAGCAAGTAGCCTCTGAACAGTAATTCTTCAAACAACACAGAGTTGATATTCCAGCGAATACTATCCAATACCTGACTCCAACTTAGATTGGAGTTTAGTACCCAGTTAAAACCGGAGAAATGTGCTATGAGCAGATATTGAGTTGCTACAACAGATCCAGCAAGGAAGAATCCAGTGACAAACTCTGAGGTGCGTTGAAGGGGTTTATTGAAACCTAGAACTCTTAAACTACGTTTCTCTATTCGTAGCAGAAAATAAGTAATAGTTATTATTATTATGCCAATCATGATTCTTGTTTATCCTGAGGTTGTAAAGTAAGCGCCACTCTAAAGTTAGCTTCTCTTATCACGTACTTCCCTTATCACTCTGGGATTTGTTTGGCTCAGGCAAGTCATTGCAAACTTTACAGTAAAGCCCCTTTTTATAATAGTAGACTCTAGTAGCGAGAAATATCGTTGCTGTAATTAGACCCCACAACAATCCAAACCCCAGGGCGTACTCGAACTCTCTTCCTTTTAGCATTTGCACTCCGCCCAACAGTAATGCCACTACCGGAATGGCAATCAGATATTGAATAATCCACTTTTTTATTGGCATATTTTTTTCCTTAATTTGCTAACACTCTAATGTCACTCACTTTTATTCAGGCAATATGCTGTTTAACATGAATCCGATTTACATGTGAAACCAGGTATCATCAAGATACTCTACAATCTCCTGTGCTAAATTTGACGAGAATAAATTATCTGAATTTCCAAACATAATGATGCCATAACCTTTATCCTTATAGAAATGGCAATAGGCTCTGAAATCACCATTATTACCTGAGTGATAATATCTTATACCGTTCTCTGTCTGCTGAACTGAAAAGCCCAAGCTGCGATGCACCTCTCCCTCTTCATTCGACATCAGATTTTGAGACGAAACACTAGCTTCATTCTCATTAGAGCAACCAGAACACACTGACAATTATGAATAGGCTCAGGTCCGTTGCTTAGAAGCCATTTTCTGCAATAAGAGTGTTATTCGAATCCTATTGTATCTTTACACAGCCATTGGATATAAATTCACAAATACATTGATTGCAATCGATATATAGATGTTCAATTACGAATAATAACCCAGCACCGACAGCCCATATAAATAAGAATATTGCCGATATCAAATGTCGCCACTCCCATATGCGAGCCAAGTTCCTATAATTGACTAATGCTTCTCTTCGACTACCCGTTTCGACTATTTTAAGCCTATCTATTCCGCGCAGTCGCGTTATTACTTCACCAGAGGTTGGCACCCATTTTTTATAGATAGTTGCTCTAGGCTGAGCATATATCTTGCCTTCATTTTGAAGCTCAAATGACCTCAGTTTAAGATACCAATTTTTTTTATTGTTCTATTCACTCTGTCATCCCCATCTCTCCAACTTTCTAACTTTCAATCTATCTGAATAATATCTATAACCTGTTGATTTTAAATTGTTTCTACTGCTGATTTATTACGGCGCATACCAATGAATTTGACTTTTCTGTCTTTACATTGTGTTATTAGTAAACTTCCAATTCCATGATCAACAAGCTGCAGCCTTCATAGTAATTAGCTGTTTTGTAATGACTATGGGTATTTTCTATCCGGTTTAAACAGCCCGCATATGAGAAAAATACAGTAAGGGCAGCACACGAAACCCTTAATTGCTCGTAGTTTTCTGTGGAAAAGGCTAAACTGTCCGCCTTATGCATTAATCCCTTCTTTCATGCCCTTTTCCAAACTCGATTTAATACAGCCGCTACTCGACGCATTACACAAGAGTGGCTACAAAACCCCCTCACCGATCCAGCAAAAAGTCATTCCTTTAATCCTTAACGGTCAGGATGTGATGGCTGCTGCGCAGACCGGCACGGGTAAAACCGCTGGTTTTTCACTACCGATTCTGCAGCGCCTGTCAGAAGGCAAGCGAGCTTCCACCAATTCAGCCCGTTGTCTGATCCTGACTCCTACACGAGAGCTGGCTGAGCAAGTTCATCAAAGCGTCCAAAAATACGCGGCGAACTTGTCGCTGAATTCAGTTGTGGTCTACGGGGGCGTCAAGATTAACCCTCAGATGTTGAAACTTCGTCGCGGTACTGATGTATTGGTCGCAACCCCTGGGCGATTGTTGGATTTAATTCAGCAAAATGCAGTGGGTTTTAAAGATCTTGAGTTTCTCGTTTTAGACGAAGCTGATCGAATGCTGGACATGGGTTTCCTGCCCAGCATTAAACGCATCATTGGCAAACTGCCTCAGAAGCGACAAACATTACTGTTTTCCGCCACCTTCTCTGAATCGATCAAAGCTATCAGCCAACAATTTTTGACCAATCCTACTCTGGTCGAAACCGGGCCAACGAATACTACTGCGACAACCGTCAAACAGTGGATTTACCCCGTCGATAAAAAACAGAAGCCAGCCCTACTGAGTTACCTCATCGGCCACCACCGCTGGGAGCAGTTACTGGTATTTGTGCGAACCCGCAGAGGCGCCAACAAGCTCAGCGTTGATCTTGATAAAAGGGGTATAAAAGCGACAGCCATTCACGGTGGCAAAAGTCAGGGGGCACGCAACCGAGCTCTAGCCGAATTTAAAAATGGACAGGTAACGGTCTTGGTCGCCACCGATGTTGCAGCCCGTGGCCTCGACATTGAACAGATGCCACTGGTCATCAACTACGATTTACCCAATGTTGCCGAAGATTATGTGCACCGCATTGGCCGCACCGGACGGGCAGGAGAAAAAGGTACAGCTATCTCGCTGGTCAGCGCCGATGAAGTCGATGACCTACGCGGTATTCAAGATCTCATCCGCCAACAGCTCGAGAGAAAAATCGCTGACGGCTTTGAACCGCAACACTCGCTGCCTGAAACCCCATTGAAAAGTGTTGGCAAGAAAAAACCGCACAAGAAAAAGCTGGCCAAAGCAAAACTTAACCAAACTAATAAGAAACCCAGCACAGCGAAAAGGAAAGGTAAGCCTAACAAACCAAAACCCGCGAACAAGCCCGGCAAAACTAATCGGTCTTAACCGACCCTAGTTATTATCTATACCGAACGCTTATTGCCGGGCTTCGCTCGGCAATGCAATATCTTTATTCATTGTTCTTTACCGATTAGATAAAACAAAGGGGGATTTCAACCATCGCGAACCTGTTTCGACGGTTTAATTCCATTTCCCCCAAGGGTCCTTGTTCTTATCGTTAGGTGAATCTGAAGAGTCCGTCGAATCGCGCCTTTTCTTGCTATAGCGATGGCTGCCACTTTTCTTGTACTCTGCTGCTTTTTGTGCTCGTTTTTCGTTTAACTGTTCAGCATCTTCTACACTTAATTCAGCAGGCTCGCCAGGTTTCTGATCGTCTGGAATAATTCGATCCCTAGGAGGCACTTTGAACTGTTCTGAAGACGCTCGAGGCAAGCTTTTATATTGGTACATATAGAAAGCTTCCACTTTTTCGCGCGCCCAATCGGTTTTCTTAAGAAACTTAATACTCGATTCGATACTCGGATTAGTCTTAAAGCAGTTAATGTTCAAATAGGCATAAAGAATCTCAAAGCCATAGTGATCGACTAATTCAGTGACCAAGGCTTTTAAACCGACGCCATTCAAAGGATTGTTCTTGTAATTAATTTCAGTGTTCATACGAATATCCAGAAAAAGTGAGCAACATGTGTTATTGTTAAAGCGAATGACGTTAGTATAACATTAGGTCACAATCTGTACTGCATAAGAAAAAAGTAGCATTAACCTTTCTCAACTGCTGAATCATTTCGAAATCTATTAATAATTTTTACTAAGCATCATTGATGGCTTTACAATCTGAATGCTTATACCCCTACACAAATATGTATAATTTCACATCCAAAACTGCTTTGTCATTCCAGCTAGTAGGGCGTTGTGAATGCAAATGAAAACTCCTCTAGCTCTACATCTTTGGTTACCTTATTCGTTTTTGTTCCGACCAAAAGTATTGGTTGTGTAGCGTTTAATTCAAAACTAATCGAATAATGACCTTGGCCGTTAATTATTGCTGACTGCCTACTATAAAAATGACTGCTTATTCTTGTACCATCAAGTTTATAGAAGTTTATTTCCGGCATATTTCGAGGGTTTTTATTCACCTCAAATGTTAATTTGCGATCACTCACTTGCGACAATGTTAGCATCCAGGTCCCCAGCTGTATCGATTCTCCAATTGCTACCTTTAGCTTTGCCGTTTGTTCTTCTTTAAGTCCTGAACTAACGTAATAGAAGACTTTACCATTAATGGTGATTTTCTCGCCAGGTTTACTGTTCAAATTTTTTACCACAAACTCAAATGCGGCTCCGACTTTTGACACACTCGGTGGCGAGTTATAACTCACACTACCTTCCGATAGTTTATTCTCCCCAACCTTGATGTTTATTGAATCAAGGGTTGCTTGACGGTCTATATCCAACAACTCCAATCCGTTCATTGCCATAGACATATTCAATACACCACTGTCTGAAGAGTTTTTAGTTCTAAGATTTTTTTGGTAAGCGAATCCTGTTACATAAACGTGTGGACTTGCCGTTGAAGTTGCGTACATAAATAATAGCAAGGCAGATAATACAATTTTCATAATTCATTAACTCTTCTATTTAAAGTTTTATTAATACATAATTTGGTGAGAGTATTATTCAACCCCAACATTGGTACTCTGAACTCTATTATTGTTCTGTTTAGAACAATGACTTACCCTTTACTGTTCAGAAAACGAAAATTTTTTCCAAGTCGATTTATCGGTATCTACTGCTTTTTCTGGATAAAAGAACTCTGCGCCATACTCTCCGTCTTGATAAACCGCACTGAGACGAATCATCATATTCCAGGTGTTACCGATAAACTTCTTTCTCGACACCTGAATTTCTCGATGCGACCCTTACAAGAATTGAGTGCGTTTGCCTTCATCGGTATCTTCTTCACCTGCGTATGGTATCCAGTAACCACTCCAATCTTTATGATTCCAAAACTCTGATTCACTCCAGGCCTTGTCACTGAGAGTCCGCTCTGATAATTGGGCCGAAGCATGTAGATTATAAAGATGACCGGTTTCAGCATCTTCAATGTACAGGTCAATAACCGTGTAATCTTCAGCCTTGCCTTTGGCGCAAACGAATAATGAATCTTTATCGTGCATAAGATAAACGGCAGTCTGTGCTGGTAGCTCGAGCTTTGTTGCCTCTTGCCATTCAGAAGTATCACAACGACCATCGAAAAGAGGAGCCTTGTCTGTTGGGTTAATTGCAATAACCTCGGAAGCAACTGCCTCCCCTGACAGGATTGAGAGTGAAGCAGTTAATAGCAATATTTTTAATGGATTTCGCATGCAAGGTCCTTGTGTCAATATTTATTCTTAATGATATAAATTAGCTAACTGTGTTCATAACAGCAAATGTTTTTCGAACGATATTGTTACAATTTCTATACCCAAAGATAAATTATAGTAGAAGGAAAAACCCTAGCCCTAAATTTACCCATCATTTATCAGGAAATACCATAATTATTCTTCTAAACAGAATGCTTCATAAGTTGCGACACTCCCTTTCTTAACCCGAATCGAATTTATGTACTGGTTAAATATCTACTCTTGACACTCTGCTTCACCATATACATGAGTAACAAGCATTTTTATTGCAATTTGGACATTTTCCGCATCGAGGTCTCCTCTTTGAACCATACCTATTTTTAACTCAGGCTCACCTATGTACTTTCCGTTGCAATTCTCTTTAGCAATTTGATGCCACACTTTAAATAATATTTCTTGTACTTCCGTTGTGTTTTGCACGGGTTTTGATGGAGTTATCTTTATTTCGAATTTTCCACCAACATTTGTATCTTTTACATAGAAGTCAATTTTATCAAGATCAACATTGTATTCCTTGTCTAGCTTTCGCAACTTTGATTGAGCTGTTTCTGTTCTAGCTCCACAAGCTGTCAATATTATTGCGCAACATATAAGTAATGAAAGTCTAATGGTGGTTGTTATCATATTATCCTCTTTCTATATTTAACACTTCAATAATCGGCGCGAGGTTTGAGCGTCCGGCGCCGAAGGCGATAAGTTAATTGCCTTGTTATATTCTGTAGTACCGATCACGGCTCACACTCATTTGGGTTTGATTTATAAAACTCTACTAGATCTTTAAATTTCTTAACGTATTTTTCAATTCTTTTAGCATCAACATCATAATCAAGAGAAGGCTTTCTTTTGCCTGTTATAAAAGTATCAATCTGCTTCTCACCAGAAATAATAGGCGTTTCTATTCTTCTGTACGGTGACAAAACACTAGACTTCACCTTCGAGCCAATTTTAGCAGTAAGCCACGCCACTTTTTCTGTCGGAAACAGGTTGGTAGGAAACTCCAACTCTTCTAGGTCAGAGATATCGGCAATTGGCGATATCCGAAAATCATCTATCTTCTTCGCGGAGAACGATAGCTTCCTTAGATTGTTGATGTTTGATAATGGCGACAATGAATCCAGTACAAAAGATGACCAAACTCTATCACCAAAACTAACATCTGTAAGCGTGTTGGATTTTGCGAGATCATCCAATGAATGCAATCTTGTAAAGTCATCTAAAACTATGGACTTTAGGTTTTTGTTTTTCGATAGATCCCACAGTTCAGTAGCTCTTTGGTTCCAATAAAAGGATATTGCTCTAATATTTTCAAGCTGTTCAAGACAGCCTAAATCGCTTATAAGGGGGCACTTAAAGAAGTCAATCTCCTCGAATTTATCACCATATACGCCAATAAGATGTTCAAAAGACTTTTGCTTTAGCCCTGTAACCTGTAATTTCTTGCATGTAGAAGAAGATACAGGTTTCAAAGAATCTATTGTTTCCGCACCAATCAATGTCAAAGTATCATCATTTTGCATTTCGGAACAAACTTCTCATTATTTTAGGCATATAGCTTCTGCAGCATGCGCGCCCACGGAATGAAATCGAAGGAGCAGTGTAAAGAGCATCACCGTTCCTGCACCGATTAAGTATTTCTGGCGACGCCCATGAGTACATCCAGCTCGCTACCGTCACTTTTCAGAGAAAAGGGAACCGATGTCGAACACTCAGCAAACCCAGCTTCCGTTAGTGCCGATTTAATCTGTTGCTCTGTAAACCCATACCCTTCATCGCCCTCTTCTTTGAGCCAATCCCACTGGACCAAGAAACCACCTTTGTTAAGCAGTTGTTTCAATAGCCTGAGCATTTTTGCGTAATCGGGCACAAAGGCCAGTGCTGAGGAAGCCACGACAAGATCAAACTTTGGTGACAAGAGACTATTATCGTTGATCAAATCTTGGTCTAGCTCTGAAGCGATTGATGCAACATTTTTCAGGCATTTATTTTCGAGTACTGAAATCATCTTTTGTGAAGGGTCGAGACCCACCACTGAGCTTGCTGTGTTCGACAACCTTTCGGTGAGCAAGCCCGTACCGCAACCAAAATCAAAAATGCGACACCCTTCTAGCTCCACAGTATCTTTCAAGGCAAGGTAGGCATTGTCGGCATAAGCAATGACGCCTTCATTGCTATCCCACCCAGCTGCATATTCATCCCAACTTCCACTCATCCTAGAAGATTCCTTCTTTTATCTAACTTCTACCTAACGCCCGCATTCGCGGCAAATTGGACCACAGCGAAAATTTTCGATAACCGCATTTTGTTACTTTGCCTACCAAATTTTCCACCAAGGTTTACTTGGCTGTTTGATAGGTTCTTCTTTAGGCATGATTTGATCTATCGACTCATCGCTCATCCCCCCTCCAAAGACAATAATCATTTCAGTCAACGTTTGATTAAAAGCTGGATCGGGACCATCAATCCCAATACATCCTATTGGAGCATCCTCTATAGATAACTCCCAATTGATTGAGAATAGCTTTGCACTTTCTGTAAAAGAATTAACTAAGATCTCGATGTCACGCAAAACCTTTGGAGACTCTTCTGAAGGATCTAGTTCACTTCCATCGGTATCATAAAGTCTAAACAATTTTGATGAACCAGATACATTATTTGTTCCCATTATGAAATTCGGCGGTTCGATATACCATTCATGATCCCCACAAAAATCATTTACTTTATCACTCAATACGGCTTCCTGAATTTCTTTTCCATTAAGACTTGCAGAATAAGCAATTGAAACTCCCACTTCACACTCCTTTTATAAATTAACGACCCGGCGTTTAAGCGGCGCAGGTTTCCGGTTTCTGTTAAGGTAACAGAATATATTAACTGCTCACAAGCTTGCCCGTGAACCCTACCTGCGTCCGCGTTGATTTGCTTGTCAGGTCGCTATTTAAGCAAGGATATCCCAACCCGCAAAACCAACAACGGTATAAAACAAATTGCTCAGCACGTGAATCAGTATAGCCATTTTTAAAGATTTTGTACGCAAATAGATCCATCCCCAGGCAGCACTGAACATAAAGTACATGGGCCATAATACCATCGGACTATGCCCGGCCATAAATACCAGAGAAGTAATACTGATGGCCGCCCATGCCGGCATTCGTTTTGCCAATGAAGATTGAAAATATCCTCTGAATATAACTTCTTCCATCACCGGACCAACAATGAGCGCCAGAGTCAGGAAGCCTATCATTCCAGGCACGGATTCTGTTCCTTGTATGTACGTAAACATCTGTGACCCGCCTCCAATGATCCCACCTTTATCGACCATTGGTAAGAGCACAGATCTGTAGATATATGCTAGAACGTGCGTTGCTCCAAGTACCGCAACCACTAATAAAACAGCTTTGCAATTTTTGATGATTGAGGGTTGAAGTCCAAGCTGGGGATAAAAAGATGATCCGGATCTATGGACATCCCACCAAAACAATAACAAAATCATAATTCCACTGAGCAGGACAGACAACAATCCAATAATTTGAATATCGCCTCCGCCTGTACTATCAATGAGTTTAAATGCATAAGAGATGACGACCCCAGCAAATAACTGACATGCATACATGACAATAATGGCAAGAAGTCCCTTTTTTATTGTCAATTGATAGGGCTGTCTAGACATGTCTCCGAACAGATATTGCTTGGATTTTTCGGAGGGGGCAGAGTTAAAGTCGGTCATTAAGTTTCCTGTTTAGTAGATTGGAATGGTCAATTACCTGGGGCCTTACGGGTAAATCATTGTCGTAGTTACAGAAACTAACGCCCGCCTAACCGGCCAAAAAGGCTTGGCTAAAATTAGGAACTAAGTGACGCAAGCCTAGCTTTTTGCCTCCTTTGTTGAGGCGCTTGTTATGTTCTGACAAACTTAAATTCAGCACTACCTTTTCTTAAAAAATATAAAGCCACACAAGTTGCTACAATTGCTATGACAGCTCCAAACTCATCCATATACCAAGCAGAGTTTGTGTTTGTTATTGTAATAGGTGTGAATAACTTTTGGATAAATATATTCGAACTAGCATGATAAATAACCGCAGGCCAAAGGCTATTAGTTTTGATACGAAAGTAAGCCATAATTATCCCTGTAGCAGTTATAAAAACTGAAAACACAAACAGCTGATAATACAATGGAGTTACGTCATTACCGTATAGCCCCAAAATAATTAGCGGCCAGTGAAATAATGCCCAAACAAATCCACTTACCAATGCAACCCCGCTGAACGGCATAATTTTAGAAAGTTCAGGTACTAAGAAGCCACGCCAACCAACCTCTTCACCCAAGATTGAGGGTAGTGATACAAAAAAACTAATGGTCGCAATTAAAAAAAAATGAAAGACAAGTATGGCAAAATCGTTCCAATGGCCTAAGTTATAGCTTTCTTTTTGCTTAAATAGGAACTCAACACTATAAAAATCACCAAACCCACACATCCACACAATTAGGTAAGAAATAAACGCAATAGCAAGCGGTATGAGATAACTTGCCCATTGATATTTCCATTCTCTCCACTGCCAGCCCAGAGTAGATAATTTTCGTTTTCTCACAAAACACGTGACCAATGTAGCCGCGCCAACTGAAAGCATTAGTGGCGTAGCTTTACCCATTCGATAAATTAACCAATACCCTAAAAGATAAAAAGCTACAACCAATATCAAAAAAGTCGCTAGAGTTAAAATAGTGTCTTTGGAATTTTTCAATAGGACCTCTGATTGACTAAATAAAGAACATAACGCCTCAAACACGGGCTGACAGCCGCGAAGCGGTTGGCAGTCCGCCCCTGCGTAGCAGGAGTAACGTGATTTAACTTGTTATGTGTTGGCATTCAACAATCTACCTTATTGTAAAATTGATTCGGTTATTTTATTAAGTGCTGATTTTAACTTAGGAACTGACACCGTCATCTCATGCCTTTGCTTGGCATAATCCCAGTATTTAATAGTGCATGAATCATCCTTGGGGTTTGGCTCTAACCAAAGTTGCCATTTCTTAGTTTGGTTGTTTGTAAATAGATTTACAGACCGTACCTCAGAGTCTTGATAAGACCTAGATATAGGTAAATTGTTTTCTTTTGCCCACTCTTCGAATGGTTTTTCTACTTGAGTAAAATCCATATCTTATCTTTACACATAACGCCTTGCTTTGGGGCGGCCGAAACAGAGCGAAGCGGCGTGTAGGCCGTCCCAGCCGCGCTGCGGCGACAACAGCAACTTGTTATGTGTTTTCATTGCGACCAAACCTATTGTGAAAAATGGGCACAAAAAAAGCACCTATTGAAATGATAAATCCCAAAGCCATACCCCATGAACCTACGGGATGAAATACACCGAAGGTAAGAAGTGCAGCCCAAGAAGCTACTAACGAAAGAATAATTGTTGCCGCGGCGATAACGCGGAAATTTCGATGCCCCGAGCCATTGCGAGACCAAACCACCAATATGATGGTGGAGAGGAAACTTAATATAAGTAGTGGTAACCCAGCGCTCATTTTATTCCTTCGGGCTCAAGACACTTAACGCCCGCAACAGCCGGGAGCGTAGCGAGTCGGATGCTTGCGCTTGTTAAGCATCTTTAGTTGCCTTGAAAATATCTCTATTGCGAATAAATATGACCACTGCAAAGATTATAAACCCAACACCCATAACGAAAGGCAATCCTGTCACACCCTCTCTTGAAAAATAGCCAAACCCAGCGAATACAAGCCCCATGAACAGGTAGAATATTGGTGCAATAAATATATTTTTAGGCGCTGCAGAGTAGGCTTTCGCACTCTTATCAAGAATCATATTCAAAGATTCGACCTGAGACTCATGCTTATTCTTGCACGCAAGACCATGATCTAGATCTGCAGCGCAATTTGGACAAAGGCCTTTACTACAAGATTTACAGATTCCTATCGAACTTACTTCTGGATGATTAAAGCAATTCATACCATCTCCATATGCTTAACGCTTCAAACACCGGATTGGTGAAGTTGGCGACTTTTTTGGAACAAAAAAGGTGACAGCTTTACCAAGTCCGCGTGCTTTGACTTGTTACATTTTGACCGTAAAGCCATTGCTGATTACCTCTAGCTGCCCATTACCATTAAAATTGAATTTGTAGTGCTTGTACTCTTCTTGAGCCCCGATCTCACCTTGCTTTACATGCTCTGCCAGCCATTCTGATTCTATAATGACATGACTTCGATCGTACTCTTCATTATCGATGAATGTTTCGATCATTTGCCACTTGAAGGCAACGGTATCGGCAAAGAACACTTCACGTTGGTTTTCTTGCCAATCCTTAAATTTAAGGACTAAATCTCCCTCATCCATGTTGATGTTTGGGAATTCAGCATCTGCTGTGGAAAAACCTGGTTCTATTACTTCTGCTCGTTCCATACTCGATCTATTTTGAAATGTAACATTTTATTATACGAATTCAATCGTAAGACTTTATTATCATTATTCTTTTTTTACAAGTGTCGATTTTCTGGATATTTCGGGGATTAGCGGACGGTGAATTCGGTATATCCCGTATATTTCAGACATAACAGGTAGCTAAATCAGCTTTTTCTCACCGCCTTTTGCGAATAACCATATTTTCAATGACTAAGTACTTACTTATTATCTAGCCATCAATAACAAGGAACGTTATATGGCTAGTTCACCTTTCATAACCAGCATTAGGCAACAGCTTCGTTTAAATCATTACAGTTATCAAACTGAGAAGGCTTATATTTATTGGATAAAGGACTTTATTCGATTTCATCGCTATGAACACCCTCAGAATCTTTCAGAAAAGGATGTCGTTTCTTTTTTAAATTATTTAGCTAATAAGCGTAATGTTGCTATCAATACTCAAAAGCAAGCTCTAAATGCTCTTGCTTATTTATATAAGAACGTTATCCAAAATCCCTTGGGCCAACTTGATGGCATTCAACGAAGCAGCAAATCTAAACGATTACCAACTGTTTTCACAAGACAGGAGATCGAACATGTTTTTACTCATTTATTTGGTGAAGCTAAAATAATTGCTAGTCTGCTTTATGGTAGTGGTCTAAGAGTTTCTGAAGCTCTAAGGTTGAGAATTAAAGATATTGATTTAGCATCCATGTCGCTTACCGTTCGTGCCAGCAAAGGTGACAAAGATAGAGTAACAATCTTGTCTTCCCATTCACATGACTTACTATTTGATCACCTTCGTGTCCAGCAGGAGAAATTTCGACAGCTTAAAGCTGATCCTGACTGGAATGGTGTACACCTTCCTAAGTCATTGGGTAAAAAATTCCCTAACGCCCACTATGAGTATAAGTGGCAATTTGTTTTCCCATCATCTACTCGTCCTCCCGATTTAATCACGGGGATTCGGCGAACCTATCATCGGCATCCAAGGACTATTGGCAAATCTCTTAGTTTCGCATTCCGTAAAGCAGGTATTACTAAGCATGCTTCTAGTCACACGTTCAGGCACTCGTTTGCTACTCATCTCTTGGAAAATGGTTACGACATTCGTACGGTTCAGGAGTTGCTAGGTCATAAGAGTGTTGAGACGACTCAGATTTACACGCATGTTATGAATAAAGGGGCTAATGCAGTTAAAAGCCCATTGGATCATCTATAATTTAATAAGGAAGTTTATGTCTCTCGCTATTGTCTATTCCCGCGCTGGGGTTGGAATTGAAGCACCATTGGTTACTGTTGAGGTGCATTTGTCACACGGTTTGCCCAGTTTGAATATTGTGGGTTTACCTGAAGCGGCAGTCAAAGAAAGCAAGGACCGCGTGCGTAGCGCGATTATCAATTCCAACTTTGAATTTCCAGCTCGTCGTATCACGATTAATTTAGCACCAGCGGACTTGCCGAAAGAAGGTGGTCGTTTTGATTTGCCGATAGCATTGGGAATTCTGGCGGCTTCTGGCCAGTTGCCGTCTGACTACTTATCTAATTATGAATTTATCGGTGAGCTGGCTTTAACTGGTGAGCTACGGCCAGTAAAAGGTGTCTTACCGGTGGCGCTGGCTTGCACTGAGGAACAGAGAACCTTGGTTGTTCCCGAATCAAATGCTGCCGAAGCGGGTTTAGTGCCTTCGGTACAGGCGGTACACGCCAAGCATTTATTGGATGTTTGCCATTCGTTAATGCGTAATACGCCTTTATCCGAATGCATCAATGATGCAGTGATTCATGATTATGACTTTGATATGGATATGTCGGATGTCATCGCTCAAGAGTCCGCGAAACGGGCTTTGACGATTGCGGCGGCGGGCAAGCACCACCTTTTGTTCATTGGTCCGCCTGGCACTGGCAAAAGTATGTTAGCTTCGCGTATGCAGACCATTCTGTCACCCATGACTGAACAGGAAGCCAAAGAGTCCGCCTCCATTTATTCGGTGAGTCATTTTGGTTTTGATGCCAGCCAGTTTTTTGTGCGTAAGTATCGAGCTCCCCATCACTCCTGTTCCGCGCCAGCTTTGATTGGCGGTGGCAGTCACCCTAAACCTGGCGAAATTTCTTTGTCGCACAATGGTGTTTTATTTTTGGATGAGTTAACCGAGTTTTCGCGTCAAGTGTTGGACAATCTGCGCGAGCCACTGGAGAGCGGCAAAGTCACTATCTCGCGCGCGGCTCAACAGGCGGAGTATCCGGCCAATTTTATGTTTCTGGCTGCGACCAATCCCTGTCCCTGTGGTCATTACGGCAATCCGAAAGGTGCTTGTCGCTGTTCGCCCGATGTTATTCGTCGTTATTTGGGCAAGATCTCCGGGCCACTTTTGGATCGGATTGATATGCAGGTTGAAGTTCCATTGTTAAGTCAGCAGGAGTTAACCGGTGGCAAACCCAAAGAAACTAAACCGCAAGAAACCAGCACTTATTTACGTCAGCGTGTGATGAAATGTCAGGCGGCTCAATACCAAAGACAAGGAAAGTTGAATGGTCAGTTGCAGGCAGGGGAAATTGATGATCATTGTCAGTTATCCGATTCGGCGAAGATGCTTTTGAATCAAGCCCTTGAGCAACTCAATTTGTCAGCACGCTCTTATCATCGGATTATTAAAGTATCACGAACGATTGCCGATCTGGCTAACGAGCAAATGATTCAACCACACCATATCAGCGAGACTTTGAATTATCGCAAGATGGAGCGGTACCTTGCTCAGTTGCCGTGAGGTTTCGTGGTTGGTCGTAGGGACAAGATCCTGCCCATGGGTACTCATGAGTTGTCCGTACAATTCAATTGTCGCCCCTACGTTTTTGTTCTGACTGTTCGGGCGGGCACACTGGCCCGCCCCTACCTAAAGTTACGCATAAATGCTGGGAGCCCTCTTACCCAACTTATAAGAGCAGGTTCCCTTAATGTGATTCTGTTCACTTTATCGCTATTTGTTGAGAATAATAGTCTCTTCTGATCCGTCACCCTTATGACATGCATATAAAACAAGAGGTGATGATTATGTCTAAATTTACACAATCAGCTTTATTACTTTCTACTTTAACTTTTGCTTCAAGCTTAGCTTTTGCACAGGACACTAACGTTGATGGTCAGGTCGACGCATCGGCTCAAGCTGGTGTTGAAGTTGCTGCTGACTCAACACAACAAGTTACAGATAATGCGGACTCAACCGCTAACACAGGTGCTGAAGCAGCTTCGGATGCTTCTGCCACTGCCCAGGCACAGGCCGACGCAACCGTAGAACAAGCCAATGAAATGCAGAAGGAAACTCAAGCAACTGTCGAATCTTCTGCTGAGTACGGTCTCACAGTAGCCGGTGAAGCCACGCAGAGTGCTGCGGACAACGCAAATTCAGCGGCTAATGTTGGCGCCGAAACTGCTGGTAATGCAACTGCAAATGCTCAAGCTGAAGCAGAGCAAGCCAGCAATGCTGATTCTGATGCATCAGTTGGTGTAGAAGCTTCAGCAAGTTCATCTTCACAGACCCAGGCCAGCAACTCGGATGCTTCAACTAGTGCCAATTCTGAGTCTGATACCGAAGCTGGGGCCAGTGTTAATGGCAGTGTCTCTGACTCAGTTGGTGCAACCGTTGATTCTGCTGTAAACCAATCGGTTAATGCTCAAGTTAATTCTTCAATTAAAGAACAGGTTGAAGACACTGTGGAAGATTCGATTGATGACAACATTCGTGATTCAATCACAGACAAACTTCCACTTGACCGCTAACCCATCAACGGCCAGCTTATTGCTGGCCTTTTTTCTCATCTTTTCAGTTACTAACAATAGGAGAGAACTATGAATCGTTACATGATTTCTCTGTGTGCCCTGACTGTCAGTCCATTGTTGTTTGCTAACACTGCTTCTGCATCACAAGATTCTGAAAGCGATTTCTCTATCGCGCTGGAGGCTGGTATGGAGCGCGACTCTCAGCTAACAGTCGAGGAGATTGACCAGTATGAAGTTGCAAGCGATATGGCCACTCATCTTCAGTTTGAAGCAGAAGGCGACTGGCAAGCCACATCACGCTTAGCACTCAAAGGTGGCTATCATTACACCAGTAAGAGTTATCAGGACAATGAAGATTTTGATCTTGATATCGGTCGAGTTTTTGGTGATGTCTCTTACGATTTTTCTGTACTGACTGTTGGTGCCAACCAACACAGAATTGATGCAAAGTTAGCAGGTGATGGATTTCTCGATATGACCCGAACAGGATTTTATGCCGGTAAATTATTTGCTAATAGCTTCTATCTTCGGGCAGAGCTTTTGGATATCGATAAAAAGTTTGATAATTTGAGCGATCGAGATGCTTCTGGTGATAGTGTTGCTACTGATGGTTACTTCTTTTTCAATCAGGGTCTCAGCTTTTTTTCACTGGGTTTCGAACAAGAAGAAGAAACAGCCCAGGCCGAACATTTTAGTTACGATGCCATCAATTATCGTGCAACTTTTTCTCATGAGTTTAACTGGCTTGATAAACGTCACCGCTTAAAACTGAACGGTCGTTATTCAAACCGTGATTATCTTGGTGTTTATCCAGAAATCAATGAAGCCCGCGCTGACACTAAAAACAGTATCAGCTTGACCTGGGATCTCTTTTTCACCGATCACTTTTCGATGATTAGCCATCTCCAACAGACTGATGCAGACTCCAACTTGTCTTCTGCTGATTATGATGCAACTCAACTGAGTATAATTTTCAGACTGGATATTTAACTTTGCCATTGATTTTATTTTTAAATTGCTCCACATGGATGTTGAGCTTTTTTTATGGCTGTAATAATCCATATCCGAATACCTTATCTTTGCCATTCTCTCCTAAATCTATCGCTTTCTGCCTCAATATTTCAACAACGTCCTCTTTTCGTGTATCGTTACTAATATTGCAACTTACAAAAGCACTCACCACTGGTGCCGCCATTGATGTTCCTGTTTCGTGCCCTATTTGATTATTAGCTCTGCTGGTTATCACCGAAACGCCAACTGCGGCAAAATCTATTTGCTCTCCCTGATTTGCCCAGCGATAAATCTGTTGCTTACTGTCTACTGCTGTTGTGCCAATAACTTGTGGATATGCGGCGGGAAATAATGGGCGAGATGCAGGCCCTTCATTACCGACTGCTGCGACTATAATCACTCTCTGCTCATCAGTTTTTTGGATTGTTCTTTTTAGAATAGGATTATCCGGTCCAGTCAAACTCATATTAACTACCCGCACCTTATTGGCTACCATCCAATCTAAAGCTCGGACTAAATTCAGCAGTGTTGCGCCCTGTGAATATTGATTGCGGGAATAAAAAACTGATGCTGAATAAAGAACTGCTTTAGGCAGCAATGGCTTTAACCTGCCTTCATCCCCAACCAATAGTCCGGCTACAGCTGTACCATGTCCCGTCGGTTTTTGCACAGTACTCTGCATAAAATCTTGAGTTTTTATGGTGGCTTTTTTTAAAGCGCTATGCTTTATTTCAATAGCGGTATCGATCATTCCAATTGAAACAGGCTTCTCGCATGCTGCTTTTTTATCACCCGTTTCTTTTGAATGATTATGCTCTGTGTCGGTAGCTGGTTGTGTGCTGGCTGCATATATATGGTTTCGCCCTAACTGACTGATCCAGCTTTCCGGCAGTTGCTTTTCTAATGCTTTTCTTGAGTTCATCTCATTCGGAACTTTGAAGACAACAACCACCATATCCAAATGCTTCAACCCTGTTGTACCCACAACTTCAGCGCCAATCTTTTTCAGCTGTTTTAACTCTTGTTCTTCAATAATTAATAGCCATTCATTGGCCACAGCGCGCCAACCATTTTCTACTTCATGTTCAATAAGAACTGTATTGCCAGACGAATCAATAATTTCCAGCTCTCTTGGCAGCTCCTGCAAAGGATCCAGTGTTTTTAGTGCTGCTTTGTCCAGTTCCGACAATTTCTTTTTTGCGTCATCTATTGCTTTCTGTGGCAGCTTAAATTCAATTTCTGGCCGTTTAATATCTATCGTATCTTCAGGCAATGGCCGTATTTCTGGGATTTGTTGTTCTACGCTGCGCACCGCATTATCAATTGGCATTGCAGTATTGCCTGGTAATGTTTCTACCATTAATAATAGACCTAACCATTTCAGTGTTTTCATTTGCATACTCAGAGTTGTTAATACCGTTATTGTATTAAGTTGACGTTTATTGTTGTGAAAAAATTCCTGTTTTCCTGGAATAAATTGCTATTTTGAGACGTCAACATAGTAAATGAGCTATATATTGGTTTGATATAAGGGAAAACCCTTATTGTCTATTTGCTTGTTTTTTTATGTAGTAAAGAAACATGCAATGACTTTGGAGTCCGCAAATGAAACGACAGCTTGAAAAAGTTATCCCAATGCTTAGGCGCTTTGCCTATTCGTTAACGGGTAACCATCATGATGCTGATGATTTGTTGCAATCAACTGTTGAGCGAATTCTTACGAAAAAACTGCCAGACAATGTTGATCTTACCAAGTGGGCTTTCAGAGTCTGTCGTAACTTGTGGATCGACCATTATCGTTCACAAAAAGTGCGCCAGGATGCGATACAGAAACCAGAATTGCAGCAATTTGACATTGTTGATGGTGACAAGGTTATGACCAATCAACTTACTGTTGAACAAGTTCAGAAGGCTCTAGAGCAACTGCCTGAAGAACAAAAATCGATTCTGACTTTAATTGCCGTTGAAGATTTAAGTTACAAAGAAGTTGCTGCTATGCTGGATATTCCTGTGGGCACTGTAATGAGTAGACTCTCCAGAGCACGAAAAACAATGGCTCAATGGTTTGACGATCATGATATGAGGATTATTGCATGACCCAGAATATTAAGGTGTTGCTAACTGATGAAAAACTTTCTGCGTTTCTGGATTCGGAACTGCCCGATCATGAAATGCAACTAATTCGAGATCAGCTTACTGAAGATGAGAATTTAGTTAGTCGTCTTGCTGAGTTAGCCAGTGTCGATGCCATTGTTTCTGCAACGTTTCATGACATTGATGACGTGCCCCTACCTGACAACATCCAAAATCTGGTTTCAAATAATGAACAAGCTTCGCAAGCCAGTTCGACTGTAATTGATTCAAATCTTTGGAAACGGACAAAGTCTGCATGGCAGGCGCATGCGCCTTTAGCTACTGCAGCAGCCATGGTCCTTGGCTTGGCGATTGGTTTACTCACACAAGTTCAAGATAGACACTCATTCAATTATTGGCCACAGATTGCCACCGCTTTAGATGATCACGTCAGCGGTCAATCCATCACTCTATCCGAAGGCTATGAATTAACTGCCAGGGTTTCTTTCATGAGTCAAGATCAGCAGTTATGTCGCCAGTTTTTGCTGCGAACTCCAGAAAACAGTCAGCACAGTATTGCCTGTCATAATGGCAATAACTGGCAACTTGAAGCAACACTTTTCGATGAGCCCCTCAGTGCTGGCAGCTATCAAACCGCCAGCTCACAACACCCCATTAACAGCCTGGTTGAATCCATGGCTACGGGGTCTTTTCTTAACGCTGAGCAGGAACAAGAGGCAATACGCTCAGGTTGGGCTCAACCTTAAACCACTAAGGAGGTTTGTATGAAACTTTTTATTACTTCGATGATGGTTACCCTTTTGCTAATAGCCTGTGCTTCTAGCCCAGTATACAGTCCGGCATCGGACAGCGGCTTTGGTTACAGTCACAGTCAGTTAGACAGCAATAGTTATCGTGTTCATTTCAAAATGCGCGGTGATGATTCCAAGCAGGCGATGGACTACGCCATGCGCCGTGCCGCCCAGCTGACTCTTGAAAAGGGTTATGACTGGTTTGTGATTAATGATCAGCAGACTCTGACCCATACCCGCAAAAATGCCGATCCCAGTATTTCACATAGTGAGACCATGGTTGTCACTCGTGACTGTGGCCTGGTCGGCTGTAAAACTCGTAGCTATCCCGTACACCAGACGACTTTTGGTACTCAGCTGGAGTCATCACAAAGTATGGTTGAAAGCATCATTGCCATTCGCATGGGCAAAGGCATGAGACCACAATCAGACAACAGTTACGATGCACTTGAAGTGCATAAGCGCTTGAAAAGCCAAGACTCCTAATCGGCTTACTTTCCTTATAAAGGTCCCGCCACTGGTTAGATTGGTCTAGCCAGTGGCTTTATGCCTAGTAGTTACTTGCTAATCTGTGTGCCACTGTCTATATTAGCTTCTTTGCATATTTTGTCAGACGATTATTCTTATAATGAACCTCATTGAACATTTTGCATCTTTCCGCCAAGGAATCATTGGCGAGAACCATAGTTATGACGCTGCACCGAATGGCGATTCTATTTTATATGCCGATTGGACCGCTAGTGGTCGTTTATATCGTCCCATTGAAGACTTTATAAGCCATACCCTAGGCCCTTATGTGGCTAATACGCATACCGAAACTACGCTGACCGGCACAACCATGACCAATGCCTACCACGAAGCACAGCAAATTATCAAAGCTCACGTCAATGCAGACGACAAAGATGTGCTCATTGCTGCGGGTTCGGGTATGACTTTAGTGATCAACAAATTCCAGCGCATGTTGGGATTGCGCGTTCCTGAAAAATGGCGCGAACGACTTGATATTAAAGAGCATGAAAAACCGTTAGTGCTGGTGACACACATGGAGCATCACTCCAATCAAACCACCTGGCACGAATGCGAAGTCACCCTAGAGATCATTCGTTCTGATGCGCAAGGCCGTCCCGATTTAGGCCATATGCAGGAGCTACTCAAACAATATAAGGATCGGTTAATCAAAATTGGTTCATTCACCGCTTGCAGTAATGTGACCGGTATTAAAACGCCGTATCATGAAATGGCAAAAATAATGCACCAGCATAATGGTCTGTGCTTTGTGGATTTTGCTGCTTCTGCACCGTATGTGGATATCAATATGCATCCTGCTGATTCTGAACAGAAACTTGATGCGATTTTTATCTCCCCACACAAATTTCTGGGAGGGCCGGGCAGTAGCGGTATTTTGATTTTCGATCAGGCTCTTTATAACTGCAAAGTACCCGATCAACCGGGAGGCGGCACTGTCTCATGGACCAACCCTTGGGGTGAACATCGCTTTTTCGATAATATCGAAGCACGCGAAGATGGCGGAACACCAGGCTTTCTTCAAACCATCAAAGCCGCTTTAGCCTTTAAGCTCAAAGATGCAATGGGCGTTGATAAAATCCAGGCTCGCGAAGAAGAACTAGCAAAAATCTTATTGGATGGCTTTTCGCACATTCCAAACGTGCGCATTCTGGAAGGCGAGCAAACGGAGCGTTTATGTATTATTTCTTTCTATGTTCTGGGTATCCACCATAATTTAATCGTACGTTTGTTAAATGACCGCTTTGGTATTCAAACTCGTGGCGGTTGTTCGTGCGCAGGTACTTATGGTCACTTACTACTTGATGTTGATCAACTTCAAAGTCATGAGATCACCAACAAGATTGATCAAGGAGATCTCACTGACAAACCAGGCTGGGTTCGTGTTTCTTTACACCCGACAAATCATAACGAAGAAGCGCACTCGATTGTTGATGCGCTGCACCAAGTCGTTGATAATGCAGAACGCTGGTCGAAAAACTATGATTTCAATCCTGCAACCGGTGACTTTGTACCAAAACAACAGCAACCCAAATTAAAGACACTTGGTGATTTTTCACCCGTATAACTTTCTCTTTTGTGGAGTCAGTTAATTGCGCATCAGTATCGTTTAAGGCAGAATTTGATTATGGATCAACGAATGACTCAAAGCACCATGGCATTTACAGACGAAATGCAAAAGCACTCTGCCGAAGCAGCTCAGTTGCTAAAAAACATTTCCAACGAACAACGATTGATGATTCTTTGTATTCTTCTTGAAAAAGAATTATCGGTTGGTGAACTTAATGATTTATTACCTCAACTGAGTCAGTCGGCGCTGTCGCAACACCTGGCTTTGTTACGAAAGAGCGATCTAGTCACAACGCGTCGTCATTCGCAAACCATTTACTATTCCTTAGCTTCGACCGAGGTCGCTCGTATCATTCATCTACTGCATGAGATTTATTGTCAGGAGACTTGTTAATGCAACCTTGTTTACAAAATTACATTGGCTCTATCAAACAGAATATCAAAGAAATTAGTATTGATGATTTTAAATGCACAGACTGTACTAATGCATTAGTTATTGATGTTCGTGAACCAGCAGAACATGCTGAAGGTATTATTGAGGGCGCTTTACCAATTCCTCGTGGTGTTCTTGAGTTTAAACTTTTTGGTCATCCTTCTTTAGAAGGTTTATCTGAGGATGAAATCCTTAATACTCCGGTCTATATCTATTGCGCTTCTGGTGGGCGTTCAGCTTGTTCGGCTCATGCTCTTGAGCAAATTGGTTTTAAAAATGTTTTTTCTGTCGCTGGCGGGATTAAGCAATGGGCCGAAAGCGGCGGCAAGATTGTTAAGCCTTAATATTAGTCCTTTGATAGTCATTAGGTAGGGGCAGGCCAATGTGCCTGCCCTTTTTTCACCAAACTATAAAATATTTTTACAGTATCCGGGCGCACACATCGGTGCGCCCCTACCAGATTATACAAACCCTACTTCTTACTAAGATCTTGTTGCTGCCTGCCTTTCGGTTTTAAACCCTAACTTCTTTATCACCATCATAGCCGGACAGAAGCCGGTAAATGCCGATTGAAACAGATTCGCGCCAACAAATACCGTTAACCATAACCAATAAGGATGTAGGTACCAGGTTAATACCACTGATAATAAAACCATAAAACCAGCGAAAGCCATCAGTACTCTTTCTGCGGTCATTTTTTTCTGTTCCATAGGATTACCTCCTAAAATTGATATCTCACACGCAAATACGCGTTACTTGCATCTTCAAACTGGCCAAAGAAAGTATGGTCCTCCTGGCCACTGAATAGGTTTGCACCAACCGTGAATAACCACTCATCACTGAAACGATAATTCACACTTGGGCGTAAATAACTGTCATCATCACTTGGCGAATAAAACGCAAATAAAGACCATACAAATTGGTCTTTTGCAGTTCTATAAGTTATCCGCGTTGTAACTAGGTGGCGCTTCTCTTCCCCTTCGAACTGTGGAAACGGCGAATTTGCGATCAACTGATCATAATCTTGTGTCCACTCCAGATAATATTGCAGACCTAGGGTTAATCGGGTCGCCACCTCGGTTTCGTAACCGGCCAAAAATCGCCATTGCGAATTTTTTACGAAGGGATTGGTGCCTTTACTGTCTTCTACCGCATCATGATAAGCCACCTCAAAATTATAAAGTCCAGTTTCAATGCTTCCTCGAACACTGGCACCAAAAATATCTTTACGATGGAAGGTTGGTTGAAAACTATTGGTAATTCCAACTGGCTGCTTATCGAATCCTCGATAACCGTATAAGGCGTACTCAGTCCCTTCGATATTTTTATACAGCCTCAAAGCAATTTCGCTATTGCCAAAGTTGTGGTCGGGCTCCACTGGATTGACTACATCAAAGCCACCAATATTGTCACCCACTATTGGATTAAACAAAGAAAACCTTTCCCCGTTGATATAGCGATCTTCTTCAAACACTGGTGTCCACACCAAATCCAGGTTAATTGCATCAAAATAGCTAGTCACTCGAACCGAATTGGCCGGTGCTTTTAAATAAGTATCTTCACGTCCTGAAAAGAACGATTGCCAATCCTTTGGGAACAAATCATTTAGGAACACAAGATCGCCTGTTCCCCAGGTACTGATCTGACGTCCAATTTTAAAATCCGTATTACCAAATGCAGAAAAACTCCAGGCCAGCTCTCGAATGTCTAATTCCAATTCATCGGTGACACCGTCATACCAGGTGTCACCGCGGAAACTGAAATCTACTTCTTCGCCTTTATAATCTGCTTCCAGGTGTCCTCGAAGCTCAATCAAGGTTTCTTTATCTTCGAACAATGGATCAGTTTGCAGTCGTCGACCGTATCCTGCTTCCAAAAAGCCGGCCCATGACCAGTTGGATGATTCCTTTTCATCCCATTCCTCTTCCCAGACATCACCCCACTCTTCACCCGATGAATCTTCTTCCGCAGCAATTAAGACGGGTAACCCCTGGGCAGTTATTACACCACCCACCATAAGCCATTTTAAAATTCGAGTTTTGCTACTCATCATCTGTCCTTTTAATAAGCCTATTCTTGCTTAGCTTCCAACCATTCGCGTGGCGGATTTCTTAACGAACGTGAAGTAAAGACATCCTCCGGTACGTCAATGTTATAGACCGGACGACGGAATTCCATATAGGTTGCGCTGCCGGTTTCCAAGTTTGAAATTTTCGACTTCATAACTGTAGGGATACCCTGAATCTCTTCTACTTCAGCCACATCCATACGTCTATAGACTTCACCTTTTTTATTAAAGTATTCCACCGTCATTGGCAGGAATGTTTCTTTGTTGATATTGGCAATGTAGTAGGAAAACTCCACATTACTTTCGTCTTGAGGAATATTTTTTACAATGTAGGCCGTATCGGTGACTTCCAACAGTTCATGATTGTCCAGCGCAGGATTACGACCTGACACATCTTCATAAAAGAAATCCGAACCAACAAAGCTGGTGCGCTTATCACCTGCTGAGATACGTTTTTCTAAATCAAGTCCCGGTAAATATAACCAGCGATCATCATCACGGTCTACATGCTTATTGACTAAAAATACAGTTCCTCGTACATCAGAGGGACGGCTGAATACCACCAAGAAATTTTGATCGCCTTCGTCTTTTATATCTTTGCGTAAGATAACAAATTGTCTCAACTGGCGATTACCATCTTTATCCACAATCATCATTCGCGCATCGCTGCGTCCATCATCGCCAGCATAGTATGAGACTTTATTTGCTTTGCTGATAATTTCTTCAACACTCATCTCGCTTTCTGCAGCGTGTAGGCTTGCAGCCATCATTGGCGCTGTTAGACCTGCTAACAATAACGTTAATACTTTTTTCTTCGTACTTTTCTGTAAGCTTTTCATGTAAAGCCTCCTTAAGATTTAAATGCCCATCTGCGTGTGGCTTTTAATGCCACCGGTAACAACACTAAAGTTACCGCTGCCGATGCAGCCATTATAGTCGCCAGGAAGAAACCAACAGTTATGTATGGCACTAGTGGCGCGAACAACAATGGAGTAAATCCAATCGCAATAACAATCGCATTACGGCTGATGGCTGATGCTGGTTCTTCGAACATTTTGCCCATGGTCTTTTTGAAATCACCGGTTTGCTTAAAGATTTCTCTTGCCCGCTCCAAAAAGTGGATTGCGAAGTCAATCGATAAGCCCAGAGTCAACGACGATAGAACTGCAATTGGCATATCATAATCTTTGCCAACCCAACCTATCAGACCATAAATAAACAATATCGTGATGCTTAACGGAAGCATGGCCAATAAACCAAACAATACACTGCGGAACAAAATGATCATCATAAGCAGCACCACGACAAAGGCACTCATTAAGCTGTCTAACATTCCGGCAACCATTTCATCCTGCCATACCATATTTAGATAGCTCTTACCCGCCCAATGTGCCTCAACACCTTCTGGTAATGGATTGTCTGCAAAATACTGATCAACGAATTCCACTACTTGCGTCATGTCTTGATTGTCACCGCTGGTTAACTGCAACCAAATTGCCGTCGAACTGTATTCTTTTGTTACCATGTGCCACAAGTCTTGTGGACGGTGAGATGATTGATATTGCAACAATGCTTGCGCAACTCCGTTCTGACTCTCGGGAATGACAAAATCTTTTGCTTGACCTGTTTTTAATTCTCGAGTCACCGTTTTCACCACATCAGCTAATGAGTTACTTTTGCCTACATAACCGCTTTTAGCTAAAGCTTCTTGAAGCTGTTCAATCTCATGCAATATTTCAGGCTGCTGAAAATAAGCCACTTCAATCCGTGCTTCATCAGCTTCCATTATCAAATATTCCAGCACCTCTGCTTGCTTATCTGCTGCATCAAACAACTTATCCTCTAGTAGCATCATCACTTGGTTCAGCTGAGTTGTTAGTTGGTTGTCATTTTGCATGATGGTTTCTACTTCTGCTTTTAAGGATGGATCCTCAATCGCGCCAACCGTATTCATCCAGGCATCTTTTGCTGCTGACTCATCAGCTTCTAACACCAAGTACGCATCATATGTTCCCGCAAAGTGCTGATTTAACACTTTATCTGCAACTCGTATTTCATGACCTGCTTTAAACCATCGCACCGGGTTATCATTAATTTGAATTTGTGTAATTCCCCAAATACTTAATGCCACGACCGCTACAAATGAAACAGTGACTAACTTACTTGCTGCTAAGCTATTTTTTCCAACCTTGTGTAATACCTTTCGTAAGACACCTTCTTTTTTCGCTTCTGTTTGCAGCGACGCCAAGGCTTTAGGCTTCAGCGCAACTAGATAGGCTGGAATAAAAATAATAGTTAAGAGGAAGGCAAACAATATCCCGAAGCCCACATATGCACCAAAAATTTGAACTGGTGGAATCGGCGTTAGCAATAACGAGAAGAAACCTACCGCTGAAGTGACACTGGTATACAACATTGGTGTGAATAAGTGTCCAACCACCTCTTTAATCACTTCTTTTCGGTCTCGGCCTGGCTTATAGCTGTCTGAAAATTCAGACATTATGTGGATTGAATCAACCACCGCTATCGGCATCAAAAAGATCGGAATCATTGAGCTCATGATATGCACGGTAAAGCCCATGCCGATCAATAGACCCATAGTAATGATCACCGTTGCCATAGCAATAATCATCGGCGCCGCAATAAACTTAAAATTGCGGAAGAAAACCCACATCAAGATAAAGATCACTAAAGCGGCTAATGGTGCTGAAATACCCATCTGTACAAACATTTGATAGCCGAATGTATCTTCTGCTACTGGCAGGCCTGTAATATGGTATTCATCATCTGAGTCGAGCTGACTCATTAAGCCACGAATTTCTTCCGATATTCGATAGCTCTCATCTTTATTCAGAATCGGCACATAAATGGCTGTTGCCTTGTCATCGGCTGATGCCAGAGTATCTTGTAATAATGGTAATCGCTCTACTTGTTGATTAATCCAGTCAGCCCTGCTCTGCGTTACAGGCGCCTCCTTCATTAACCACTCAAATCGAATGGTGCCTGGACCTTCCTGACTTATATTATCCACAGTCGACAGCGCCATCATGTCGGATGCCACTACACCGTCAATTTCGGCAATGCCATCGGTTAACTCTTTAATGGCCTGCAACGATTGTGGGTTATAAATACCCTGCTCACTGTGATTGACCGCACCCACCACAATGATGTCGTACAGGTCAAAGCGACTTTTGACGTCATTATGATAGACCCTTGATGCCTGGTCTTCAGCCAACATGTTTTCCGGATCCGTATCCACCACAATATTCGGAATCATGGCCCCGGTAATTGCTGTTAAAAGCAATGTGATGAGGAATACCCATTTAGGCTTCGTCATTGAGAATTTAAGCAGTGACTGTTTCATAGGACCTTCCATTCCAGACCTTTATTAGAGATTTCTAATATATTATAGATTAGTGTTTGCTAATATTCAAACAATAAACTATGCTTATTAACAAATTTATTGATTGAATATAGCATGTCTATCAAAATTAAATCCTTCTATCACGATGATACTGGCACTTGGAGTTATATTCTTCTTGATCCTGATCAAAAAATAGCCACTATTATCGATCCCGTCATGGACTTTGATTTAAGTTCCGGCAAAGTCAGTTATCAATCCGCCAACCAACTTATTGATTACATTAAACAAAATTCGCTTACCTTACAATGGGTTCTGGAGACACATGCCCACGCAGATCACATTTCTGCGGCGCAACACATAAAACATCATTTAGGTGGACAGGTTGTTATCGGTGAGGGTATCAAAGAGGTGCAAAGCCATTTTAGCGACTTCTTTAATATTGATATGCCTATTGACGGTAGTCAATTTGACCGGTTAATGACTAAAGGCGAGAAACTACCTTTTGGTTCTTACCATTTTACTGCTTACCCAACACCGGGCCATACCAACGACAGCATGAGTTATGAGATTGAAGGAAACCTGTTTATTGGTGATACCTTCTTTCATCCGGATACAGGTACGGCCCGTTGCGACTTTCCAGGCGGTGATGCCTATAAACTATATGACAGCCTGCAACTACTGATTTCATTTCCAGATGACTACAAGCTTTGGTTATGTCACGACTACCCTGATGGACGCAATGCTGAAACGGGTATACCTGTTGCCGATATGAAGCACAATGTTCACCTACAACAAGCCAACAATAATAAGCAACAGTTTGTGGACATTCGCACCAAGCGGGACGCAACCCTTGCCGTCCCACGCTTAATTTATCCATCAGTTCAGCTTAATATTCGTGCAGCTCAACTACCTTGCTCGGAATCGAACGGACGTAAGTATTTGAAACTGCCTCTGTTTGTCGATAAAGACAACCGCTAATCATTCTAAGACTTCTGTTTTCATGATTTTCCATTGTCTTTGCTGGCGGCGACTTGCTAAACTTGCCGCCAGTTTTGATTAACCACCTGTTACTTTGTCTTTACCACAACTCAACGATAAACAGCGCGAAGCACTTTTGTCCACCCAGGGCCCACTCTTGGTGTTAGCAGGTGCTGGCAGCGGTAAAACAAGTGTTATCACACGCAAGATGGTTTACCTGATCAAAGAAAAAGAGATTCCAGCTCGCCATATTGTTGCAGTAACTTTTACCAACAAAGCCGCCCGAGAAATGAAGCAGCGAGTCAGCAAATTAGCAGGCTCTAATGCTACACAAGGCTTAACGGTTTCCACCTTCCATAACTTTGGCCTCAATTTCATTCGTCGCGAATACAAAAAACTGGGTATGAAGTCCAACTTTACCATTTTCGATGATCAGGACTCGCTCGCCTTACTTAAAGATTTAGGTTTTAAAGAAGCAGAAAGCGATAAACAACTTTTGTTTCGCTTACAGCAACAAATCTCAGCCTGGAAAAATGACCTAATCCTTCCAGAACAGGCGATCAATCAAGCCAAGGATCAAGAGCAGCTCATCTTCTCCAAAGTCTACGAAAAATATGCGCGAAGTATGAAAGCGTATAATGCTGTGGATTTTGATGACCTGATTTTAATTCCAACCCTGTTGTTACGCGACAATCCGGAAGTAAGAGAAAAATGGCAAAACAAAATTCGTTATTTATTGGTTGATGAGTATCAAGACACTAATACCAGCCAATATGAATTAATCAAACATCTAGTCGGCCAGTTTGGTAACTTTACTGTGGTGGGTGATGATGATCAGTCGATCTATTCCTGGCGAGGTGCTCGTCCCGAAAATCTCGATCAACTGGCAAAAGATTACCCGCACCTACAAGTCATTAAACTCGAGCAAAATTATCGTTCTTATGGACGAATACTAAAAGCTGCCAACGTCTTAATAGATAACAACCCGCATGCGTTTGTCAAAAAGTTATGGTCAGACAAACCTTATGGCGATCCGCTAAGAGTCGTTACTTGTCCAAACGAAGACGCTGAAGCAGAAAAAGTGGTTACAGAGATTGTCAGCCGGAAAGTACGCACAAAAAATGGGCGTTATTCTGACTTTGCCATTTTGTACCGTGGAAATCATCAAGCAAAAGTATTTGAGCGAACACTCATTGCCAATAATGTTCCCTACAAAATTTCAGGTAGCACCTCTTTCTTCTCACGCGCAGAGATCAAAGATATTATGGCTTACTTGCGACTGCTTACCAATCCCGACGACGACAATGCTTTTTTACGCATTGCCAATACACCCCGTCGCGGTATTGGCCCTACTACTCTTGAGCAGTTAGGATCCTATGCTCAGATGCGTCATATCAGCTTATTTACTGCTTGTCATGAAATTGGCCTTGAGCAGCATTTGCAGGGTAAAGGGCTTGAAAATGTTCGTCGTTTTTCTGATCTGATTTCGCGATCTGCAGATAATGCCGAGCGCGGCGATAGCGTCGGTGTCATTCATGATCTGGTCGCGCGTATTGGCTATCATTCCTGGCTTCATGAAACATCCAGCACCCCTAAAGCAGCCGAATATCGCTGGAATAACATTCAGGAATTACTGGGCTGGGTTGAAAAAGGAATTGATGATAATGAAAATGATCCAAACCCATTCGCTGCTGCTGTCGCTAACCTCATGTTACGCGACATGCTTGACCGCAATGAAAAAGAGGAAGAAGAGTCTAACGAAGTTCAGTTAATGACTTTACACGCTGCAAAGGGGTTGGAGTTTAATCATGTTTATCTGGTAGGAATGGAAGAAGAATTTCTGCCACATAAGTCCAGTATTGAAAATGATGATATTGAAGAAGAACGTCGGCTTGCTTACGTAGGCATTACTCGTGCCCAACGTACTTTAACTTTTACCTTATGTAAAAAGCGTTCAAAATACGGTGAGGTTATGACTTGCGAACCCAGTCGTTTTCTCGAGGAACTTCCTCAAGACGATCTCGACTGGGATGCTAAACGCAAACCCTTATCTGAAGAAGAGCAAGAACAGCTTGCAACCGACAATTTATCGATGCTTAAATCACTTTTCTCTGAATAAAAGATACCACCTATTTGCCTTCCTCTACCGCACTAGGCTCTACCTTGAATTGAGCAAAACATACCCAGTTTCCATACGGGTCCAAACAAATAGTTTCAGTAGCTCCATAAAAGGTTTCCCTTTCTTTAATTAGCAACTCTTCATTTTGTAATGCTTGTTGGATGTTCTTAATATCCTCAACTTCAACAAATAAAAAAGTTTTTGATTCTGGCAGCTTTTCGTTAATATCATCTTCGATACTGGCAGTGGTTTGATACATGACTTCAGTTTTACCATTGCTCAAAATCACAAATCCAATTTCATCATCCTGTGGAACCGATGTCACAACCTCAAAACCCAACTTTTCCCAAAACAAAATACCTTTATCTAAATTTTTGACTACAATCACATTTGTAATCTTCTGACAGTTCGACTGCATCACGCTTCTCCTATTCTATTCACCTTTGATTCACCTCATTCAGTATAGACTACAATCAAACTTTTACATTGTTTTAGTTGCTAACTTTTTATTAATTACACCGCATGAAAGAAAGCACAGGAGGTGTTGTATGACTATATTCGAATGGATTATTGTAATAATCGTGTCGTTACTGATATTCCTATTTGGACTGGCTGGAGTGACCGGCAGCATTTTCTTTGACAGTCAACGAAAATGCTGCCGG
>Ga0209345_10000536_pt1 | contig 48159 bp, 56 predicted proteins | sample Cruoilmetagenom7_FD_187294 | JGI IMG/M metagenome (GOLD analysis project Ga0209345, IMG submission 187294) | Oil polluted marine microbial communities from Coal Oil Point, Santa Barbara, California, USA - Sample 7 (SPAdes) (version 2) | ecosystem: Environmental > Aquatic > Marine > Oil seeps ... | reverse complement strand
ACTATCGCAAAGCCTTTTTTCCTAAACCAGAAGAAACTGTTGAACAATTAATTACATCTAGTAGAAAAGGAATCAGTTGGTATAGAGGTTATTTTAATGAAGATTTATCGCAAGAAGAAGTTGAAAAAGGAATTGAAAAGTTTAATGCTAAAGCAATTGTTGTTGGTCATACACTTCAATGGAATGTAAACAAATTATACAACGGAAAAGTATTTGCTATTGATGTTAAGCACCCTAAAGACTATAGTAAACATTGGCCTTTTAAAAAATCTGAAGGCCTATTAATTACAGAAAGGAAATACTATCAGGTATTAGCAAATGGAAACAAAGAACAATTATAAAAACTCAAACAAGATGAAAACTAAACTATTTAATTATTTAACAAAACCCTATTCAGCAGTCGCAGTAATTATTATTGCAACACTCGTATCTTTAGTAGACAAAAACTTTGGTTTCTTTTTAGGGCTAGGAGTTACACTCTTTATTATTTGGCAAAGAAAATGGGATTGGTCCTATGTAGGGATTGGTCAAAAAATAAACTTTAAAACCCTAATCAAAAGTCTTTGGATTACGTTACTATTCTTTTTTTTCACTGGTTTAATTGATACGATTATACAACATTATTTAGGGGATCATAATTTAAGTTCTTTAGACGATATACGTGGTGATTTTGGTAGCTATGCCATTCTTATGGTTATCGTATGGGTTTTTGCAGCCTTTGGTGAAGAAGTCCTTTTTCATGGATACTATATGCAACGATTTGCTAAATTATTTGGAGACACTAAAAAAGCATGGGTTTTTGCAGGATTATTAATTGCTATCTATTTTGGAATTTCACATGGATACCAAGGATTATCAGGAATAATAGGAGTGAGTATTGGTAGCTTATTTTTTGCTGTATTATATTATAAAAACAAGACTAACTTATTACTATTAGTTTTAATTCATGGTATATATGATTCTATTTGGATTACATTAATTTATTTAAATAAAGATAATTTGGTAAATGAATGGTTTCATCAATTGCTATTTATATAAATACAATTGATATGCATTTATCAATTAAAGGAATTGCTGGAAATGCGATACAATCTCTTAAAGCTATAGAATTGCCAGAAGTTGATGATGATAATTTTGAATTAGGCCTTTAAACATTATGTAAAATAGAATATAGATGTTAAACTTGGCCTCATAAAATTAAAAAAAAAGGAAAAATGAGCGTCTATATTTTAGGGATTTAGTAATATAGTTCCTTAAGAGTTTCAATTATACAATGGATTTCAAAGCAATGTTAATGAGTTACAATGTTTCCGGAATTTTATGAAAACTAAAGCTTCTGGGATATTTAACATAATATGCAATTATAACTATCAAATGGCTTAAACCACTATAAAAACCAAAACGTCATAATTTGTATTATAATGTTAGCGTTATGTTACTTTGCTTTGGCTAAAAGCAAAGTTTTACTTTTCATATCTTGAAAAGTTTTATACCAAACAGTTTCTTCTACAATGTTAATGGAATACTTATTATACTGACTGACGAAAGGAGGGAAGTATAATGTGTGTGGAATGGAATAATTATTATTTATTCAGTAAACCAGTCAAAAGCAACTTTTAAATAATCATCTAAAAACTTATCAGAATCATTGGAATCAAAGCCAAAATCAACTAATCTACGATAAGGGCTTCCAGGAGATGGAATAGAAACACATTCAATTACTCCACCAATTTCAGTATTTATTATTAAGCATAAAGGTTTTTTAATATTGTTTAATTGTCCTTTACTTTTCTTAACAATTTTATTTTGAAAATTTACAGATTCTTTAAAATTGATTTTTAATTCTTGATGGGTTTTGAAAAATTTTTTATTGAATAGCATTTGATTCATTACTCCTTTTGAAGTACAAAGAATTTTAAGAGTTTTGCCTTTTTTCGGATACTCAAAAAAAATATGATTATAAACTCTACTCGTTAAATGCTGATCCAATGAAGATTTTCCACTTCTTTTACAACTGAATATAACATCTGTTATTCCAATTTTATTCACTTTCAGGCTCTTTTTAATTGATTTAATATCGTTAATTATTATTTTACAATCTACATACTCATAATACCAATTCCAGAATTTATTAATTGAGCTTCCGAAAAAAAATGGAATATCATTATTCTTTATTCTTGTAATTTCTTTTTCATTTCTAATTTCATCAAATTGAGAACTGGTTAAAGTCCAAGTAGGAAAACTACCTAAAATAATTTTTGAGGTTTTTAAACTGGAATCACGTAATTTTATTCTAGGATGTATTTCCATAGCATTTTTATGAATTAAAAAGGTAAATTTAAGCAGAATGTATGTGAAATGGCAATTTAACTTCTCTTAAAATATTACATTTGTGCTTATGGTAAGAAGAAAAATAAAAAATCAAACTGGAATTTCAAGAATAGAAGGTATTCCATATCACGATGCTTGGATTGGTTATCAGTGTGTTAATTGTAAGGAAACTAATAATATCCATATTGGACAAAATTTACTTAACCCAATTGAAGCATACGATACTTGCACTTGGGAATGTGAGTTTTGTGGATTTATTCATTCTAAAGAATCAGATTTACCATTTGAGAATTGGGAAGATGACTATAATTCGTCAGAATCCATAACTGCTGAAAGGTTTTGGCAAGGATTTTTTAGAATTGCAACAGAACATCCTGAATCATATTGGAAGCAATGTAATGTTTGTAGTAGAGTTATGCCATTTCAAGCATTTAGTAAACATTCAAAATGGGGACCTTTAGAGAGACAGATGGAATGTAGAGGATGTAAAGGAGCTATAAATGCTGTCTTAAACCCAAAGAGAACTAAACAACAACTTCACGAATCTTCTGTTCGTAGAAGAATTGCGGATTTATTTTTGGCAGGAGAAAATGAATTTATTGATATAGAGGAACTATTTAAGCGATTTGACAATAAGTGTTTTAAAACTAAAAAGGTTTTAGATATTAAAGACAGAGGAAGCTGGCACATTGACCATATTGTACCATCAAAATGGCTTTACCCATTAAAAATAGAAAATGCAGCTTTGTTATCAACTGAAGCTAATTCTGCTAAAAAAGCAAAATGGCCAAGTAAATTCTTTATGAATAATGAATTAATCGAATTAGCTAGAATTACAGGAGGAAACTTAAAATTGTTTACCGCAGAAAATCCGATTATCAATAAAAGTATAGACGTCAATAGAGGTGTAGAAAGATATCTACAAGTTAGAGAAAAGTCCGATTTACCTAAACGAATAATAGAAATAAAAAAAATACTCTTATTTTATAAATTAGTGGATAATTTATCCGAAGAAAATAAAAAACTATTGGGTTTTATATAATCGATAATTTAGGTCAACACTAAATATTGATGACTTGTTACAGTTCCTTTATCTCTAAAACCGTGAGATTCACAATGAGCTACACTTTCATCAAATAAATCAGCTTTTCTAAACCATCTTTTACTCACTTTTTGAAGTTCTTCTGCCATATCACATTTATTACTTTTGCCTAAATGTAATACGCAAACACCACCATTTTTTAAACGTTCTCTTGATTGCCTAAAAATACCTTCATAAATATCGAAACTTTTCTTTTGTTTTTCTTCAACGAATGAATTTATTTGATGTTTAAAGTCTTTCTCCGACCAACCAGCAAACCATATTCTCAACCAATTTGCTTGATAAAAACGTGTGCTATCAAAAAAGGGAGGAGAAGTTATAATTGCATCAAGATTATTAATCTCTTGAGGCCAAATAGCATTAATGTCTTGATTATAAATCTTTCCGTTAACAAAGTTTAATGGCAATTCATTATCAAGAGTTCTTTGGACTTTTGTAATTAATTTTTCAATTAAGCTTTTATAAATAAACTCTCCTTGTGGTGCATAAGGAACGATAGGATGTGAGCGACGACTCAATGCGTATGGTCTGTTTCCGTGTAAAATATGTAAAAGGGCAGATACAACTAACATTTCACTCGCAGTTTTAGGGTATTGTTCATTAACAAATCTTCGTGCAAGTACAATCTCTTTTAAAGTTTGCTTTTCATAATACTCTGAGACTGTTTTATTAAAACCAAAACGTTTTGTTTCATCCAATTCTTTACGAGTGCATTTATTTGAACTAATATATTCAGAAAGTAAATTTATATAATTAAAACAATCATCATTTTTATGTGTACTTACTTTAGCTGATGAAATATAATAAGCAGGCACACTTATATCAATTCCAAAAGATTCAATACCATTAAGAGACGCTTCAAATGGGATTGTACCAACACCAGAAAATGGGTCTAAAATCCTTCCTCCTTGTGGAGCAAATGTTGTAACTAGTTGATTAGCAATAGATGGTTTTAATTTACCTTGATAAGAACATAAAGAATGGTTTGAATGTCCCCAATTTCTTTTTGAAAATGGTAATTGTTGATGTGGCAAATTAGTCTTAAAATTCTTCCAACCCTTTTTTCCAAAATAGGTTCTTGTATTTGCTTTTTTACCATTAAGTTGTTGAAATTCAAATACCAAAAGGGTCTGACTTAAAACTGTTTTATTTCTTGACCTACGTTTGCGAAGTAATTTTTTTTCAACGAATTTGTAGTTTAAAGTCTCTAAAATCTCAATTAATATGTCATCTGTTGCAATATGAACATTGGAAAATATTGAATCTCCAATATCAATTAAAACTTTTGATTCATTTTTTAAATGTTTTTTTAGGTTATCAAAAATTTGATGCATTTCCTCAAAATAATTTAGAGCCATTTGAGGTATTCGCTTATCATATGCATTTTCAATTAATGAAATCATAGTTTTTGATAGTATATCACTACAAGAACAGATATCAATATCTTTAATTTTCTTATCAGATTTTTTACTAACATCATTAATTCCACTTGTCAAGGCTTGGTTTCTAAAAACTCTTAAATCATTTGGAGATTGCAGATATTTTAAAAACCATAATTCTAATTTTGTGTTTCTAAAATAATTTGTTCCATTCAAGTATGGTGGACTAGTAATAACAGCACTCACTTCTAAATTATTAATATATCCAATATCTTTAGCATTTGAAATCAATAACTCTGGTGAAGTTTTTAATTTGAAATCCATATTTAGAATGTCTTCAGACATTTCTAAAAGTTTTTGAGGTAAAAAGTCTTCTAGAGCAGTATTATCTTTTTTGAGTTCCTTTTCAGTTTTAAATCTAACATCTCCAGCTTTTTTTAAATTTGAGATTGGAAGCAAAGCAGATAGTACAGCAACTGTAACTATATCGGCTAATAATTCGTCTTCCAATTTAAGAATATCAATATAATTTCGAAGTTTTAATACTTGTATTAATTTCGGGTCGTCAAAATATTTACTTTCCTTAAAAACTAATTTATAGTTATCCTTTAATTGATTATCTGTCTCAAACTTCTCAAGATTTCTTATGATTTTTTTTGAGATTTGAAGTGCCTCTTTACCTAATTTTTGCCTTTTTGTTATAGATGATTTTAATACCCTGATTTTCGTTTCAATTAAAAAACGGAGTAGGGGATTAACCTCTGAGAAAACAGTTTTTATATTAAATGTATCGGATGTGAAAATCGTAGTTCCTGTTCCTGCAAAAGGCTCGTAAATAGTTTGCTCTTTGTCAATATTATAAGTGTCTAATAGAGATTTTATAAAGTCAGGTGAATATCCTTCGATGTATGGATACCACCTTTGAAAAGGGACAGTTTTACTACCTACAAAAGTAACATCTTTAGATCTTATTTTCGGCTTGCTATTATCTATATTGGTCTTGACAAATCTTTTAATTATTTGATTTATAGAACGTTCTTCTTTTTCTGCAAAAAAAGATAATTGCTTATAGCTATCAATTCCAATTAAATCCCTAATTTCGGTATTACTTAAATCTTTTATCTTGTTAAAATACGGTTCTTCTGGCTCACTAAAAGCAAGAGTAATAGTTTTTGATTTAGTTTCTTCCGAAGGATAATCTTTAAAATATAAAGATTTATAAAATTGTTTTGCCATTTGACAAAACTATTAATTTATGATAGTTATTTCTAATTTTTTTTGAATTATTTTTTTATAATTTAATTATCTAAAAAATAAAATCTCCTTATTTAACTTGGCCTCATAAAACTTTGGATAAAACAATAGGCGAGTGAGCGTTTATATTTTAGGCGTTTAGTAATAAATATTATTGATAATTAGGACTTTACAACTAATTTAGAGTAAACTGAAGAGTTTAAATGTTTCCTAAAATATAGCGAGTAAGCCGTAATTGTTTCCAAAGTTTTATGCAGCCTTGATTTTTTTGTTTCTTTTTTTATCAAGAAAAAAAGATAGGCATAATGAAAGAAAGTTTATTTGGAACGAAATTTAAGCAAGTGTTTAGAAATTATCTGGTACAGTAATTTTAAACTGTTGCGCCAACACAACGAGAACATCCTAAAAACTTTTAGAACGAGAATATTCAATCTTATTCAGAATATAATTACAAAACTAAAAGGATTGCTTTTTTTTGGCGTTGGCAAGCGGCTGCAAATTGTGTGTGGAAAAAAATGCCAAAGCATTTTATTTCTACAAAACAATAAAGTGATTGCTAGCGGCAATTTAGCATAATGACAAATTATAGTACAAATTTAGTTCGAATGCTAATTGCTGAGAATCGCTTATTTAAAACTTTCTTAACCCAAGTACAGAATATCGTTTAGAAATAGAATGCTTCTGGGATATTTAACATAATATGCAATTATAACTATCAAATGGCTTAAACAGCTATAAAACTGAATATGTTATAATTTGTATTATAATTTATAGTATGTTAGAAAAATACACTTGATTAACAGTAACTTAGAGTAAAAATAGAAAAAAGTCCTAGAATTTTTTTAATAGGCTTTTTTTAAATGTAAAAACAACACTAATATCATTTTATACTATCAATAATTCATTCATTTTTGTTAAAAAAATGCTTAATGAAAAATATTGATGTACAAATAAATTTTTCTTGTAATAAAAAAATATCGGTTTTATTTGATATTGGAGAACGGTTTGAGATTCCTACAAAAACTCAAGCCAAAAAATTTCAATATGATTTTAAAAAATTGATAAAAGAAAACATTTCAATGTTATCTGATTTACAATCAAGAATATATACTTCTTATCGTTCAAATTACTTACAATTACCTACTAGAACTGGTAGAGATATTTTAAGAAATATTAGAGAATTTGACAAAAAAATAGATTTTATTTTCAAAGAATATGCACAAGGAAACGGAAGTTTTTTATATCGTGCTATTGAAGATTGCTATTCCTCAATTAATTATGCTGCACTATTATTAAAGGACCACGGACAACGTTATAAATCATTTATGTTAAAAAATGATATGAATTCATTGTTAGGCCATTTAAATAATTTAGAAAAAAGTTTTGAAAGAGATAAAAGAAATTTAGATATGAATTTCACACATCGAAAAAAACAAAATATAAAAATTGTAAAATTTAAAGCAAGTTAATATGCCAAACTTTAAAGTAAAATTTCAACCTAAATATTTAAACCACACTTTTATTGAGATTTCTAAAAAAAACGATTGGGTAAAAGAGGGTAATTTATATACAATATTAGACTGGACTAATAATGATAGATTTCTAAAAAAAGCAATCTTAGTTCAAAGTAGAGTAATAACGCAAGAAGATTTAACAAGCGAATTAAGTTTTTTAGATATGAATTGTAGTTTAAGCATTTATAAACAAATAATGCAAATGAATTCTTTTGATGAAGATCAATTATTATCTGTATTAACATTTTCAGAAACACCTATTCATTAAAATGCTAGAATTTATAAAACTACAATTTTGGTTTACAATTGCTAATACAATTCATTTACCAGTTAATCAAGCTGAACACCATATAAAAGATATTTACAATCGTGTTAAAGATAAAAATAAAGAAACTCCAGAACTTTCAATAAAATTTCAAAATGCATTGGAATTTTATATAAAAGCTAAAAATATAATTCCTGATTTATGATTGATACTATTGTGTTTCGTTTACACGGTATCAATGAAATTAATACAGGAGATTTAGATGTTATGGCTCAAAGATATGGAGGTATAACTCCTTTTGTTGTGCCGGAACATCAAGCGTTGTACAATGCTATGATGCAATACAAAGGAAAATATTTTAAAATGAATAGAATATACAATAAAACTACTAATGAATATTCTGTTAGGTCTGAAAATGAATTTTTAAACAATCAAAATTTAAAAGAACACAATCTTTCTTGGGATTTTATGGAGTTTAGAGATGGTGATAAAACCAAAGAAATTAAACTAAGCACTAGAGGTGGTTTAGATGTTATTGAAAATGAATTACCTGAATTAATGATAAGTTCTAAAGGTGAAGTTAGAACACCCAGCAGTATAAGTTATGTACAATTTAAATTAAATCCAAATGCTCAATTTATTGAATTTGAATTTTCTATACCAAAATATTTATATGGCCATAATTTAGCAGAATTTATTCCTCAAGGTGATGCAGATATAATGTATGAAGAAGGTAAAAATTTTGATTTCAAAAAATGGAACACTCAAAAAAAATTTTTATACAATCGTTTATTAAAATTTATAGACAAATTTTTAACCGATTTATGTATAAGGTTTAAATTAGAAGCTATGCCAAATTTAAATTTTATTGAAATTAGAAGAATTGATTTGTGCTGGAACCAATATTATAAAAATAAAGAAGATGCTTTAAGGGCTTTAAAAGAAAAGAAAAAATTAAATAGTAAAAAACATAGAAAAAATCAAAAAAATATCAATTCAAACGGTTTTGAAACTAGTTTAATTTATAGATCATCATCAGGAAGTTATTTTAAAATATATCATAAAGGAAGTGAATATTGTCAAAGTAAAGGAGATTTAGCAAAACATTTAAAAATTAATAAAAATCATATTACAAGTAAACTTAAAAATTTCAATCCTATAAATGATAATCAAGTTAAATTTAAAGAATTGTATTTTGATAATTCAGATATACTTGAAAAATTATTTCACGATCATACAAAAGGACTTCCAATAAGAATTTTAAAAGAAAAAAAGAAAGAAATAAAACCTTTAGTAAAAAAAATTCAAAAAAATCTTCCTTATGATACTGCATTTTTAAAGTCTGAAATGGATAAAATATTAAGATATGAAATAAGTTTATCAACACCTTTTTTTAAATATCATTATAAAAAAAACATTTTCAGAAAAAATGATATGTATCACCAGGAAGCAGTAAAAATTTATAATAAAGTAAAATCAACTTATGACAAACGAAATTCAAAAGCAGAATTAAGAGTTATGAAATGGGAACACGATTTACATAAAAAATTACATGCTTATTTTAATCGTACAATTTCACTTGTTTTAAGTAAATCAAATAAAATTAAAATGTTTGAGCAATCTAGTTATAATAAAAGGTATCAATTATTTGATTACAATCCAATAACTAAAAAATATACAATTGGTAGAGTAAATTACCAAAAAACAAAATTAAGTGGTGTTGATGTTGGTACATTTTCAGAAGATATGTTATTGAGTTGTGTAAACCATTTTAAAAAAGTAATTGGATATTTTGATGTTGATACTATAAAACCTGATTTACATATAAGTGATAAAATTAAGACCTATAATGACAAAGTAAAAAATAATCAATTGTTGTACAATTCAATGTATCATAATGAAATATATGATTATAAAGGAAATGTTAAAATAAAAGGTAATAAATTAATTACAAGTCCAATTCAATTGTTAACAGAAAAAGAACGTTTACAAAAAAATTTACAAAAAATAAATGCAGCTCCTTTAATTGGTATTATTAATTTTTTAGAAAATAAAGGAGGTACAATGCAAGCATATTTTAAACATCATAAAATCACTCCTTCAAGTGCTTCACGTTATAGAACTCAATTAGAAAAGTTTAAAGTTTTTGAAAATACATTAATGACAAATGAACCAATTGAAGAAGAAACTGATTTTTCAAAAGTTTATGAAAATACAGAAAATTATCCATATAGAAATAAATTTTATAGAAATCCAAAACATTACTTGTATGGTTAATTAAATAGTATAATAAATGGGTGGAAAGGTTGGTGGTTAGATTATATAGGTTACCTAGATATAAGGGAGTTATAATCGTTTAAAGAAGAACACCAGCCACCTATTTTTTATACATAGTTAACTAATGTTTAAAATAAATAATATATATATGGAATTAAATAAAAAACGACAACAAAAATTAGCTGACATTTTAGAATTGAAAATAGCTATAACTGATGCAATTGATAAGATAGCAAAAGATGGTGGATATAAAACAACTTATGCAGAAATTAATAGTGCATTAAGTCAAGTTTTAAAAAGTAACATAGATTATGAGTTGCGAGAAGAAATAGATATGGACAGTATTTAAATATTATTTAACTTGTAATAAAAAACGTTTTAATGTTTTTTCATTAGCTGTTAAAAGCAGTGTAACGCAGGCTTTTTTCAAGCCGAGTAATATTGCGAACTTAGAAAATTAAAATTTTAAAATTATGCGAATTAATATTAGTAACAGATCAGGTTTAGAGAATTTAAAAAATAAGTTTGGGTTTTTAAATCCTACTAAAACTGTGAATTATTTAATAAGTAACTATGATTTAATTATTAAAGAAAACAATAAATTATCTAATGAAATTATGGTGTTAAAATTAGAAAATGAAATGTTAAAGAAAAAGAACTTCACTACCAAAAAATAAAAACACTTCATTACGCTTGTAATTTAGCAACTCAATAAAGAAAATTAAAATTTATTAAGATGCGAAGAAATAGCGGTTTAAAAGGTTGGTTAACATTAGGAGCAGCAGTTGTTGTTGGTTCACTTTTCTCAACACAAATTAAAGAATTTTTAGGTAAAATACCAGTTGTTGGAGATTGGTTAAAGAAATCTAACACAAGTACTAACGCTTAAAAATTTAGAATATGAAAGATATATTTAGTTTTGGAAAAAACAACGTAATGCGTGTTGTAGGAGAAAAAATCTCAGGTATTTTACTTGATTTTAACGCATTTACTTCTGTACCTGCAGTTTGTACAATTGCAGATTTAAACAAAATTCAACTTGAAATTTCTGTAAGAAGAAAAGGTCAAAACAAAAAAGAAATTTTTAATGGTAAATTAAACGATTTACTATATGCTTTATATGGTCAAGATTTCAAATATGAAACTTGTATTAAAGCTTTAGGAAGTGGTTACAAAATGTTAATTCGCTTTGGTGGTGTTTTAGATTTAGGTCGTGAAGATGAATTAGTTGTTGAAATGAAACCTGAACAAGCTTCATTTACAAGTTTAGTTTTAGCAAATTCAAGTGTTGAAGTAGAAACAGTTCCAGCAACTGGAAAACAAACTCCAATGCCAAAAATTGAAACTGTTGCCTTTAATGGTAAAGATTCTATTGATGAAAGTTTAGGTAATGATGTAATTAGCGTAATTCTAGCATTAGATTATACGGATACTTATGATGCTTCAGCAAAAGCAAAAATTAAAGATGCAACTTTAACTGCAACTGGTTTTGAAAAAGACGTTTCAGAAAATTTACTAATTGCTGAAAATATGGAAATGATTCAGGCTAACCCTGATACCAATGTTAAACAAATGGTAATTCATAGAGCTGTTTCAGAAGCTGAAATTTTGCACAATACACGTTTAAAAGCAAATTTAACTTTAGGCGCTGATGCAGATGCAAGAATTTTAGTAGTAAAAAGACAATTTATTTAAACTTAAATTTTTGAGCAGATGAATTTAATTGATGTTATTTTAGAATTAATTAAACAATTTTCGTTGGTTCCAACGGATAAACAAAGACAATTAAGAAAAGATTGTGAGGATTGGGAAGAAACAGCCTTAATTGATAGCGAAGATAAAGTTAAGTCTTTATATGCCAAAATTCATAAAGGTATCTGGTTAAGGTTGTTAAATCCGTTTTTGTTTTTCTATTTAAGAAAAGAGTTTTCAGCAGTAGTAAAAACAGAAGATGACGAATTGTTTACATAAAAAAATATAAATTTTGGGTTATTTTGATATAAAATTAGAACCGATAAAATTAAATACTGGTGCAGCTAGCTCAATTCCTTTACCAACAAATAGTTCTAGTACAACAGGAGGATTTAATTTTAATTCTCTATTGGGAAGTGCTTCTAGTTTACTAGGTCCTGTTGGTGGTGTATTAAGTAGTGTAAGTGCCTTATTTGGTGGTCGTTCTGCATCTGAATTAGTAAATTCTTTATTAGACAAAGCAAAAAGCATAAGTAATGTTGCTAGTGGTACATTAGCAAGTTATAATACTTATTTAAAAGAATTATCTGTTGGTTATCAACATCATTATGTAAGAAAAGGCAGACAAGAAGCATCTGAAATTGCTTCTGTTATTTCACAAACTGAAACTGCATTACAAAATGGTGGTTATGTTGTAGATCACATACAAACATCACAATCTCCATCAAGATATAACGGTAGTTTTACTTTTCAACATCCAGTATATGTTGTAGGTAAAGCAACAAAAACAGCTAGTAAAGTATTTTCAAATAATACAGATAATGTTAATGAAACTATTGAAAATAAATCTGAATTAACAAAATATGTTTTAATTGGTTTAGCTGCATTTGTTTTGTTAAGCAAAAAGTTTAGAAGAAAATTAGGAATTTAAAAAATAAGATATGTTTGGTAGTTCAAAAACTAGAAAAAGAAGTTTTAAATACAAAGTAACTGTAAAAGGTGTAACAATTTCAAAACATTACACAAAAAAGGCTGCTTCACAAAAAGCGAAAGGAATTTATACTGCAAAAGTTTCAAAAATTGGTGCAAAAAAGTATAAACGCAAAAGAACTTCTAAAAGAAGATATTAATAAGATTAATTGATGTTCTGCTCATTTGGTTTTTACGTTAAGGCTCGTTCATTTTAATGAGCGAGCTTTTTTATATAAAAAAATATGATAAAAAATATTAAAAAAATATCACTTATAGTTTTTGTTTTACTGTTTGTTTTAAACTATTTCAAAACAATATTTGATGTAAAGCAAGAGAAGAAAAAATTAAAAAACAACAATTACCAGGATAACAAAGTTGAAGATTTTAATAATAACGTCACTGATATTATTGAAGAAGAAAACATTGAAGAAAAAAACATTGAAGAAGAAAACATTGTTGATCCTGAATTGTATGAACGTTTAAATGATGAAAAATATAAAATATGAAAACATTTATGAAATATGCAGCAAAAAAAAGATTAGGTAAAGGCATACAAAATAGTTTTTCAGGTAAAAGAAAAAATACTTTTGCTAATACAGGTAATGATATGAAAGGATTGATTTTTAAAAGTTTAGGAATGTTTGGAGGAATTCCAATGCTAGTTATTATTATTTATGTCTTTGTAAAGTGGAATAAAATAGAAAATTGGTTAAAAAGAATTTTTAATTATTCTTCTGATTATTATAAAGGTTCAGTTTCTGAATTACCATATGATAAAGACTATTATTTAGAAATTAGAAATAATTTATATGAAGAAATGGACGGTATCAATATTCTTGATACTGGTTTAATTTCAATTATTTCGAATTTAAGTAATTATGAACTACAATATGTAACTGACTTATATAATTCTTTTTATCCATCAAAAACGTTGGTTACAAGAATTAAAGAAGAATTTAATATTTTAGAAGTTTCCACTTTTCCTGGTAAAGCTTCTCAATTAAAATATTTAGAAGAAAGATTTAATGAAGCTAATATTCCTTTTTAAATTATATTTTTTATAAATATCATTAATAGGATTCCAATTAATAATCCAATGAAAATTCCTTTTAAAAATTCGTGTTGAAGTGGGTTTTTTGAAAATTTCATAATAACAATAATTTAAAATTAACTTAAATGAGCAACAAAGTTAAAGAAAAAAAACAATACAAAATATGGCAGTTGACAGTATTAGTAATAATAGCAGCACCCTTTGTATTGTTTTTATTAAGTTTTATAGTGTTTTTATCGCCAATATTACTAATAGCGTACATTTTTAAGATGTATTTTGATGTAAGATTAGAGAAGCACGAGATAACAGAAAAGTATAAATTAAAAAATAGTCCTAACTATTTTAAATTAATATTAGAAAAGGAAAAATTAAGATTATGATAACAAATCCAGTATTCCAAAATTTTGGAGACAAGCCAAGATATTTATTACCAACTGAAAAAACGTATGTTAAATCAGAAAATTCTAGTAATAAAATAACAAAAACAGCAATTGTTACAGATATTAATGGAGTACCATTAGTTGGCGCAAATATTATAGATAGAGGAGATAAATACAACGGAGCTGCAACAGATTTTGATGGAGGTTTTGTTTTGACTGCCGATTTAGAAACCTATGTAAAAATTAGTTATTTAGGATTTACATCTCAAACACATCAATTTAAAAATATGCCTGAAACAATTGCATTAGATGGAGATATAAACAACCTAGACGAAGTTTATTTAGGAGTTGTAAAAAATAAAGATAATACTTGGATATTATTAATAGGTTTAGCAGTTGCAATTTTATCATATTTTAAAAAATAACTATGCCAGTATTATTTGAAGAAAAAGTTGAATTAAGTTTTATTTATAAAGCCCAGGAGATTTCAGACAAATTAAACATTCCATTAAATTGGTTAATGGGAGTTATTGAATTAGAAACTGCAGGCACATTTTCGCCTAGCATTAAAAACTCGTTAGGATATGTAGGTTTAATACAATTTGGAAAAGCAGCAGCAGAAAGAATTGGAACCACACAAGAAGAATTAGGACAAATGACAGCAGTTGCGCAATTAGACTATGTTTATTTATACTATAAAATTTACAAATCAAAATTAAAAAGTTATGTAGATCTATACATTGCAACATTATTTCCTGCAGCATTAGGAAAAAATAATGATTATGTATTACAAACTTCAAGGTTAAGTGCAGAAAGAGTTGCAAAAGCCAATCCATTATTTGATTTAAACAAAGATTTAAAAATAACAGTAGGAGAAATTGAAGAAAAATTATTAGTTAGAATACCTAATGAATTTAAGGAAGAATTAAAAAAAAAACAGTTTTGTCAACAATGTGGGCAATTATTACACTAATAATTATATGGAAGATATTAAAACGGTAAGTGTTGGATTTGTGGGAATATGTACCCAATATCTAGATATTTTGTCTCCAATATTAAGTTTTTTCATAGGAATAGCATCTTTAGTTTTTGTTATTTGGAAAACTAAATTGACAATTTTAAATTTTAAAAATGCCAAACGACAAAAAAAAGACATATAAAGAAATAAACGGTACAACACGCGTTGGAGATTTTTTAAGAAGCATTTCAAAAAGTCAATTATTTGAAAGTGCTGTAAAAATTGCTAGTACTGGTGGAGTAGGAGTGTTAGATGTTTTACAAGATGTTTTATTAAAATCTAACACATTAACTGAATTAGAGTTAAAACATTCATTATCACTATTAGAATTTGATTTAAAAGAAAATGAAGAAATTACCAAAAGACATACATCAGATATGGTGTCAGATAGTTTTTTATCAAAAAACATTCGTCCAGTTGTTCTTATATACAGTTGGATTTTAATTTCGTTAATGATTTTTGTAAAAACAATTGAAATAGATTATTTAAATATAGTGTTACCGTTAGTAATTACGGTGAATAGCTTTTATTTTGGCTCCAGGGCCTATAATAAATATCAACAAATAAAAAGTAAATAGTATGTTATATAAATTACTTTTAAAATTAAAACAATCAGTTTTTTTAAATTTTATTTCTTTGTATAAAAACAGAGTAATTGAAGATGGAGGAACATTAGTTAATTCAACTACACTAGATAATTTAGTTAGCACTAATGAATCTTTAATTATGGTCCCAAGTGGCTACAAAGCTGCTAAATTATATAGTGTATTACCTGAAGATGGAAGTGGAGATCTTACAGTGACAAGAAACACAGAAGCAACTTATATTGATGAAAATGGATCAATTCAAATTTCTCCTTTTGATACACCTAGATTTGATTTTAGTGATAATTTAATAGAGCCAGTATTATTAACAGAACCTTCTAGTATAAATCTATTTTTTGGTAGTGCAATTTTATTAACACAAAATGTAACCGTAACAGCGAATGAATACACAGTATCATTTTATGGGTTAGGTACAATTAATTTTACAGGTGTTTATACGGGTTCTTTAGTCGGTACTGGAATAAATGATTTAGTTAGCTTAACATTTACGCCAATAGCAGGGAGTTTAATTTGTACAGTTATAGGAGACGTTACTAATGGGCAAATTGAATTAGGTGATTATGCGTCTAGCAGAATTATTACTTTAGGAACATCAATGTTAAGAGCTGCAGAAATTATAAGTGGAGCTGGAGATGTTAATACATTTAACACACAAGAGGGGGTGATTTATTTAAAAGTAAAACTACCTCAAACTCTTATAAGTAAAAATATGACTATAAACATTGGAGATGCTTCCAATAGGATTACATTAGAATGGATGATTGATGGGGGTTTTAGAGCCTGGGTAAGATTTAATAACGAAGGTTTATATGTACAATCTATAGCTTATGATTTTTATTCTAATTATTCTGAAATTGCTTTTATTTGGGATAATTTATCTAAGATTATGGAATTATATATTGATGGAGTTTCTTTAGGAACTAAATCTTTTACTGCAGAACCAACAACTAACTTTAATGATTTAAGTTTTAATATTTTAGAATCATACAATTTTTATGGTAAAATAAAAGAACTTAAAGTTTATAAGTCAATTTTAGAAGCAGAAATAAATTTACCCTATCTAATATAAAATTATGGTACAAATAATATTCAACTACAACGGAGATTTACAAGCGTTAAAAGATGCTTATATATTAGAATTTGGAAAGTCTTTTTTAATTACTTATAGTATTCCTGAAATGATTGAAGGCACTTATTTAACTATTGTTAAAAATGCAGATGATTTTGATACGTATAATGATTATATGGATACAAATGGAATTTGTGAAGTAATAAGCGGATGGACGGAAAACGGCAATAAATATGCTGCTAAAAAAGATAAAAACAAATTTGAAAAAACTAAATATAAAAAGTATTTAAAAGATATTCAAACTTGGGACCCTGTAAAAGAAGAAATGATAATAACAAAAGCAACTGGAAATGAAAATGTTCTAGGGTTAAGTGGTTGGATAAATAGAAATATTAACTTATAATATAATGAAAATACTAAATTTAATTTTACAACACGATAAATTAAAACATTTCTTTATAGGAACGTTAATTTTTATAGCTTCAAATTATTTTTTAGAAGAAATAATTTCTTTAATTATTGTAGTTTCAATAGCATTTTTAAAAGAATTGTATGATAAATTTATTAAAAAATCTATGTTTAGTTTCTTAGATATTATATATACCATATTAACAGCATTATTATTAACAATATTTTAAACAAAAAATTATGAATTATACATTAGACAGCGTACATCATTTTGTAGAAACTTTAAAAGAAGAATTTCCAGAATTTAGAGATTATACAGCTAAACCAATTTTAAAAGGAAAAGGAGATATAATTTGCGAAATAAAAGAAAATGTTTTTTATTTTGGCGTTTACACAACATCCAGTGATGAAGAAGTAGTTACTTATGTTCATATGGTAAAAGGAGGCAATTTTGTTGTCGCCCCAAATACACAAGTTATATTAGGTTTTAAAAGCACATCGGTATTAGATTTACAAGGAAACGATATAGCACCTATAACAACGGTACTTAATCAATTTAGAGGTTTTGAAATTACATTAACATATTAATAATTAGTTTTAAACATTAAAATAGCCCTATAATTAATTTTATAGGGCTATTTTTAGTTAAATACAGCAATTAATACCATTGCAACATAAACAATATATAAAGCTATTCTATACCGTTTAATTGAGTTCTCAATTTTTTCAATTTTTTTATAAAGAAATATTATTTTTTGATGATCATTCTTTAAGTTTTTCATAATTATTTCGTGTTAAGCCACCGCTTTTTTAAAATCATTGGTTATAAGTGTTCGTTAAATGTTAATTAAAGCCGATGTTACCATCGGTTTCACTAAGTCTGTACTTTTAGCTTTTTTCCAAGCCGACTAACGGTTTTGTTTTTCCATTAATCGGCAGTTAACTATGCAAATAAGCTATACTAATTTATTCTCTTTTAATAAACCTTCTAAAATTTTCATTTCTTCTTCATCTTTTAACTTGTTGGTTTCATAATATTTTAAATTTTGCTTTAATGTTTTAATTCTGTCTGTATAAACATCTTTTAAAATCGCTTGTTTTGTTCTTTTTACTGTTGTTTTTTCTTCCATTTTATTTTTATTTATTATTAATAATTTATTTATGTAAACTGTATATTGATCTCCTTTTTCATCTTTAATTAAACAAGTAGATTCATCATTATAAAATTTTAATATTATTGCTTTTGTTTTTCCTAATAGTACTTTGTCTCCAATTTTCATAATTAAAATTTAATGTTAATTTATCCGCTTCAATAGGTGCGTAATTACCTCTAAAAAAATATTTTTTTGTTTTTTTTATTTTTTCGATACTTCGAGTACTTGCGTAGAAAATGAATTGAGAAGTAATTATTTGTTTAAATTTAGTTTTCAAGGTTTACTCAAAGAGGAAACCGTAGTAAAACTTTTTAAGGCAAAAAATTATGTAGCTTTCATTTTTGAAGCAGAGTTTTGTACTCGAAAAAAAAAAAAAAAGAAACTTAAAACTTCCTTAAATTGCTTTTTGCAATTTGGTTTTATTAAGTTCAAATATTTATAATATTAGCTTTCATTCAGGATTCGATAAAAAAAGGTAAACGGGTGCTCTGTAACACCCGTTGCCGAATCCCGATATCGGGAAATTAAAAATTGATAAAGAATTAACAATCAATTAATTATCCATTTTTTTAGCAAAAATCACTCAGAAAAAAAAACACATATTAAAACCCTGATAATCAGCTAATTAGATAAAATGTTGATAATCAAGCTATTAACATTTTTATTGTATTTTGTTGTGTATTAAAATAATTAATTATAATTTTGAAAAGTAGAACATAATTAAAAGATCTTTGAAATATTGATAGTATAAAATGAGTTTAAAAATTTAAACTTATGAAGAACATAACAATTATTGGTTATCTTGGAGAAGATGCCAAATGTGAACAAAAAGAAAATTACAGTTTAGTAACAATGAATGTTGCTACATCTGAATTCAGAAAAGATGCAAACAATGAAAAAATAACCATTACAGACTGGTTTAGTTGTTTTCAATCTTATAATAAAGAGCCTAAAAATTTGCAATACCTTAAAAAAGGTCAAAGAGTAGCAATACAAGGATCTATTTCTTTTAAACAAGTAAAAGCAGAAAACGGAAACGTATATTTTAATAAAAATATTAACGTTAAAATGTTGGAAATTTTGTTTGATAAAAAAGAAACTGAATAGTGTTATTAGAATTAAAAGGTGATAATACAGCTTTAGAAGTTAATATTATTAAAAGTAGTAAAATTACTAAACCTAAAATTTTAGAGTTTTGTATTTCTGAAAATTCATTCAGCGAAGCAAAATACGTAACATTAAAATTACATCAGGTTAAAATATTAAGTCACTTTTTAGTAGATTATTTACAAAATGAAATATTAAAAAATGATTGATATAATAACATTTCATTTGCATGATGATAAAGAAGGTATTAAGAAAATTAAAGTTCTTAATAAAAAAGACCTTAAGCCCGAAAACATTAAAAGTTTTGAAAAAGTGGTTTTATGGTTGGATAATATGAATTTCAAAATATTACAATAATTAAGGCATTTAGCCTTTTTTTAAAAAGTGTATTTGTACTATAATTTATATTATGTTAAGTAGTATGATTTTTACAGCAATTAATTAAGGAAATAATAAATATTCTTATTAAGGTTATAAAAAAATAAAACTTTAAAATAAATCTATCATAAATAAACAATACACGTCCTTTTCATGTTATTTTTACAATATGCAATTAGAAATTCTTTTTGAAGACGATTATATTGTAATTGTTAATAAGCCAAATAATGTCTTAATTCATAATTCCTATTACGCACGTAATATTAAAGATAAAACATTATTAGATTTACTAAATACTCAATTAAAAGTTATACTATACCCTGTTCATCGTTTAGATAGAAAAACTTCAGGCACTTTAATATTAGCAAAGAAAAAAGAAAATGTTAAAGTTTTTCAGGAATTATTTAATTCAAATAAAGTTGAAAAAAAATACTTGGGAATTGTTAGAGGATTTGTAGATAATACTATTAAAATAGATTCTCCAGTTAAAAACCCTGATACGAAAGTTTATAAAGAAGCTGATACTTATTGCAAGCCTTTATTTACTAAAAATGTAGATATTGCAGTTCATCCTTATAGTTCATCAAGATATTCAATGGTTGAATTAACCCCAACTACTGGAAGAATGCATCAACTTAGAATTCATATGAATAAAATTAGCCATCCAATTGTTGGAGACTATAAATATGGTGATCGGTTTCATAATAGGATGTTTGAGCAGCAATTTAATTGTTGTAATTTATTTTTACATGCATTTTCCTTGAAATTCAGTCATCCAATTACAAGTAAAAACTTGGTAATTAGTGCTCCGTTACCTAAAAATTGGAATGTTATTATGGAAGCGTTTCAGTGGGAATTTGGTAAATAAAAAACCGTTTTTAACTATAAATTCAAAGTAATTTTATTTTAAAGTTAACTATTATTAGTAGTAGAAAATAAAAGTAAATTTCACCCCATATAAAACTTCTTCTCTCCTAAATATTAACAAAATGCAACCCCTCCTTTTTTTAATTGTCACGTTAACAACTATTTAACTAAATACTGTTTTTAGGACTAATTAAACAAAATTACTAAGGATTTGGAACTTAAAAACGGTTTAAAGTAGTTGAACATATATTAATTATTTAACCAGCAACTTATGCTGTTTTTCTTTTTTCATTATTAATAATATAAGTTCAAAAACTTCTTCTTTAATATATTTAAAATTTTCAATGTAATTTTTTAGTTCAGTTTTTAATAATTCATGATTGTCTCTAAAAATATTTTCTTTCTTCAAGTAAATATTTTCAATCAATAATCCTAAATTAATTTTATGCTCTTTAATAGATTCAATTAGCGTTTCACCTAATATTGCTTCATGATTTATTCCGTTTAATAATAGTTTAGCTTTCGTAAAGTTATTGGTGTCACATAATCCAATAATATGCTCTGCTAATAGTTCTTTTAAAAAATTCTGCTCAATTTTAATGAATTCTATTTCAGAAATCCAAAATTGAGTTTTACTATGTAAATATTCTACACTATTATTAAAACTTGGTGCTTTTTGTTTTGGAATGAGTCGTTTCATAACTATCAATTTTTAAGATTTAAGAATCCGAGAAATATTATATACCTCTCGGATTCAAATAGAAAATTAAATAATCTCAATTACTTTTTTGTGTTCTTCATTTTTTAAAACATCCAATTTCTCTAAATGAACTCTAAGAACACCATTTTCGTACTTCGCATTAATTTTCTTACTAAAATCTATTTTTTTTGGTAAGGTAAATGACCTTGTGAAAGAGTTGTAATAAAACTCTTTGCGAGAATAATCTTCTTCACTATCTTCTTTAATTTTTTTGTTTTCCGCTGCTATTGTTAAAACATCATCGGTAATGGTTATTTCAAAATCTTTCTTTGAAAAACCAGGAGCTGCAACTTCAATTTCTAAGTCGTTTTTGTTTTCCTTTACATTAATTGCTGGAATCCAATTGCTTTTTACAATTAAATCTTCATTTAACAATCTGTCAGTATCTAGAATGTTTGGAAACATTTGATCAAATAAAGGAAAACGTCGGTTAAATTTGACAAGTGACATATTACTATAATTTAGTATTAATTTCTATTTTTAGAATATGTCTAATGTACAGACTATTATAGCTAAAATCACTGATAACCATCAATTTAAATAATGATTGTTATCAATAAAATCATTGATTTTTGGAACTTTGTTTATCTATCTTGGTGATTTTAGTTAAAAGACCTAGTAGTTTAAGACGTTTAAAATTTCAGAATACAATTTATTTTTTGGCAAATACATGTGTTCTAAATTTTTAGCAAATGGAATTGGTGTTTCTATACTACCTACTCTTTTTATAGGTGCATCTAAATATTTAAAACAATTTTCTGTGATTAACGCTGAAATATCTGAAGCAATACCTCCAAATAAAGTGTCTTCTTGTAAAATTAAAACTCTTCCTGTTTTTTTAACTGAATTATAAATAGTGTTCGTATCTAAAGGTTGTAAGGTTCTTAAATCAATTAAATCTGCTGAAATATGATGTTCTTTTATCTCTTTTAAAGCCCAATGAACACCTGCACCATAAGTTATAATACTAATATCGTAACCTTCATTTAAAACTGCAGCTTTCCCGAATGGAATTGTATAATAATCATCAGGAACTTCTTGATAAATTGAACGGTATAGTTCTTTATGCTCAAAAAATAGTACTGGGTTTGTGTCTTCAATAGCTGTAGCTAATAAACCTTTTGCATCATAAGGAAATGCTGGATATACTACTTTTAAACCTGGTGTTTTTGTAAACCAAGCTTCATTTGTTTGACTGTGAAATGGTCCAGCACCAACACCTGCACCACAAGGCATTCTTAGAACTATATCTGAATTTTGTCCCCAACGATAATACGATTTTGCTAATAAATTAATAACTGGGTTAAATCCTGAAGTAATAAAGTCTGAAAATTGTAATTCAACTACAGATTTATAACCATTTACTGAAAGTCCAAATGCAGCTTCAATAATTGAAGATTCACAAATTGGAGTATTTCTAACTCTTTCTGCTCCAAATTCTTCTAAAAAGCCTTCCGTTATTTTAAATACCCCTCCATATTCTGCAATATCTTGTCCCATAATAACTAAGCTGTTAAACTTAGTCATGCTTTGCTTAAGTCCTTGAGATATAGCGTCAACAAACCTAATATTTGAAGTTTTAGTTGTTGGTTTAGCTTCAATATAATTTACATGTTCATAAACATCGCCCAATTCTTTTTCAAGTGTAGACGAAGTTTCTTCTTCAGAAAAAGCAATTGATAAATGTTCTTTAATTTCTGAAACAATTTCTTGCTTAATTAACACTTCCAGCTCTTCAGAAAGTATATTTTCTTTTCTTAAAAAATTTTGATAATTTCTAACAGGGTCTTTAACAGCCCATCTTTCAAGTAATTCAGTAGGAACATATTTTGTTCCACTTGCCTCTTCATGTCCACGCATTCTGAAGGTTTGAAATTCAATAAGAACAGGTCTTGGGTTTTCTCTTACACTTTTAACAATATCGCTAACTTTTGTATGAACTTCAAGAATATTGTTACCATCAATTATGTGACTTTCCATACCATAACCAATACCTTTGTCTGCAATGTTTTTACATTTAAATTGTTGATTTGAAGGTGTAGATAAACCATATCCATTACTTTCAACACAAAATAAAACGGGTAAGTTCCAAACTGCAGCAACATTTAAAGCCTCATGAAAATCTCCTTCACTTGTACCTCCATCTCCAGAAAAAACAGTAGTCACTTTTTGCTCTTTTTTAAGTAAGTCTCCCAATGCAATACCATTAGCAACTCCTAATTGAGGTCCCAAATGGGAAATCATTCCTACAATATTAAATTCTTGAGTGCCAAAATGAAATGACCTATCTCTACCATTTGTGAAGCCACTTTTTTTACCTTGCCACTGTGAAAAAAGCCTATGCAATGGTATGTCTCTTGATGTGAAAATACCCAAATTCCTGTGCATTGGTAAAATATACTCGTCAAAATTTAGAGCATTTGCTACTCCAACAGCAATTGCTTCTTGTCCAATACCAGAAAACCATTTAGAAATTTTTCCCTGCCGTAAAAGGATTAGCATTTTTTCCTCAATCAATCGAGGTTTTAATATAGATTTATATAAATCAATTAATTGCTTATTTGTGTAGTTGTTACAATTATAAACTATCGTTCCAACAGTTGAATTTACTGATCTCATTCATAAGGAGTTATACTATAAATATGTAAAATAAAAGTAAAAAAACACCTTATTAAAATAATATTAATAAGGTGTTTTTAATTTTTTATATAAATTAAAGCTCTCTAAAAATAGAATGCATTAATCTAGTTTTATCATTGATACTTTCTTCCAATGAAATCATTGTTTCTGTCCTAGAAACACCATCAATATCATCTATTTCAAAAATAATTTCTTTAGCATGGGTAGTGTCTCTTGCTCTAATTTTACAGAAAATATTATATTTTCCAGCAGTAATATAAGCAATAGTAATATTTGGTATTACAGCTAAATCTTTTACAACTTGCTTTGTTTTAGAAGTTTGGTTTAAGTAAATACCTACGTGAGAGATAAATGAATATCCCATTTTTTCGTAATCTAGTGTCAATGTTGACCCCTTAATAATACCTTCATCTTCCATTTTCTTTACTCTAACATGGATGGTTCCAGCAGATACAACTAATTTTTTTGCTATATCTGTAAATGGGGTTCTAGCATTTTCAATAAGAATATCTAATATTTGATGATCAATTTCGTCTAGAATAAATTTTTTCATGGTGTTGTTTTATTAAAAAAATATAGATGAAACAAATTTATTAAAAAAAAACGATTAATGAGTGTAATATTTACGAATTTGATAATTTTAAATCCATAAAATTTAATTTTTCTGCATTTATTAGGTTATAAGTGTAAAAACTTGACAATTCACCTCTGTTTTCGATGCTTTTATACTTTATAAGTTTATTGTTTTCTACTTTAAATTTATATTGTATGCCAATATCCTCAATAAGAACGGTATTATTAAGAGTTATATTTAATTTTTTATAGATAATATCTAAAAACTTGGTGTCATTATTTGGTATATTAAAATAAGGTTTATAATGTTTGTAATTTAATGTAGAAGCAATATAATATAATCCTTCAAAAAGTGCATAAAAATTAAATTTTCGTGTAATTTCTCTATCTAAATCGTTTTTATAATGACCTGCTTCAATTAATATGGTGTTATAACCTAATTTTTGGAAATTATCACCTGTTGCTGTTGGGTAAAATTCATCAGTATACCTTCCTATTTGATTTGGTATTATTTGCTGAAGTAAGTTATTCATAGCTACAATAACACTCATGGTCTCTTTACGCCCATCAGTTAGAGCTCTATCAATATCTTCAGATGGTGCTAAAAACGAAATAGTAGCAGGATTTTGAGTTCCTTCAACATTAAAAATAGATCTTTGGTCATGTAAATTAAAACAAAAATTAGGTTTAAAGCTATTTAAAGTATTACGCAATATATTACTCTCAACAGCTGATTTTTCAACAGCATCTCGATTTAAATCTACTCCGTTTTTGTTTTCTCTTGTAAAATTAATAGCACCATCAGGGTTTAATAAAACAATGAACTCTAATGTACAATTCATTAAAATTAAATTTACAATAGCTGTTAATTTTACTGGTGGATTATCAAAAAAGTTAAATAAATCAAATAAAGCTTTAGTTCCTGTGCTTTCATTTCCATGCATTTGAGACCAGCTAAGCACTTTTTTTTCACCTTTTCCTATGGAAACTTTATATATTTCAATTCCATTTTCTGAATAACCTATTACTTCTTTTTTAAATATATTAGGTAAATTATCAATTAAAGGTTTAATATTCTCAAATAAAATTCTTCTTCCTTTTAACTTTTTCTCAAAATTTAATGGGTACCAAGCTTCTAGCTCTTTCAAATTAATATTCATCATGGTTACAAATGTAAATAACTATTCGTTTACAATTGTAACATGCTAAATTTAACTAAAACTTCACAATTGTGAACAAGTTATCTGAAATTAATATTTACTCCCAGAGATGTATCGCTCAGTATATAGTTAAAAATTATAGTTAGTGCGTAGTCTTCTGTAAAAAAGCAGGTTACGTAGTCTTATTTAATCTTTAAATTTAATATTTAGCAGCTTATAACTCTATTACCTTAGCTGAACTTTGTGTGTTAGATATAAAAAGATTACATTTGTAACCTTAATTTGAATTTACAATGGTAAACATAGATGGTTTTTCAAAAAGGTTAGTTATTATTATGGATTACTATGATTTATCTGCTGCTTCGCTTGCTGAAAAAATTAGTGTACAACGATCAAGCATATCGCATTTACTTTCTGGCAGGAATAAACCCAGCTTAGATTTTGTTCTTAAAATTTTAAACGAATTTCCAGAAGTAGAATTATACTGGCTATTAAATGGTACTGGAGAATTTCCAAAAAATGAAAAGCAACCTGAACTAGCTCCTACTCTATTTTCAATTAAAGAACCGAATTCTATTAAAGAAAATAATTTAAAGACAATTGAGAAATCTGTACAAGAAGGAGAAATTGAAAGAATTGTTATTTTTTATAAAGATGGCACTTTTAAAAACTACAACGCATAAAAAAAAGGCTTCCACATAAATTAGAAGCCTTTTGCAAATCTAAAGGGTATTTCTTATTCAATTAATTTTGCCATTCCGGTTTTCAAAATTAATATCAACTCATCTTTATTTGCATTGGTAGATTGTTGCTGCGCGTACACCAGTTGATTTATCATATTTACAGCCATTTTATCAAAATTATATTTTTTATACTGCAAGCCTAACTTTACAAAATCGTTAGTTAAGTTTGTGATAGCTTCTTTATTATCACTTTCCGCAATCCATTTAAAAGCTTGAGCATATAATTGCTGTGTTCTTTTATTATCAGACAAAAACATTCCTTTTAACACATGTTTTGCAATGAAAGGCAATTTAGACTTATCCTGTTCGCTAATGTAAATATTAGTAATAGCATCAGCTAAATGTTTTTTAATATCAGTATTTAAAGAGTTTACTCTATTTATAGTGGCTTGTTTATCTATTTGATATAATGAAATTAAAGAACTTCCAGTAATAGCATATGATTCACTATTCATTCCTTTTGCAAATAAGGGCTTATATATTGGATCTACTAATTTTCCTAACACACTTATAGCAGCTGCTCTAACCAATGTTTTTTTATCAGAATTAGCTAATTTTTCAATTTTAGCTATCGCTTCTTTTTTATAATATTTTTGAAATAAATCAATACTTTCAAGTGCTAATACTCTTAATTCATAATAAGGATCGTCTAGCGCTTTAATTAATGTGCTAAAAGCATCTTTGTTCGTTTGTACTTTCGCCATTTCTTCAATAGCTTGCCTTCTATCTATATAATGAAGCGCATTATTATATTGGTAAATATAGTTGTCTAACGTTTTTTTATCAGTAATTTCAGCTAATAACACATGTTTAGCGTCAATATTAATTAATTTAGGTAATTTATTAAACGGAAAAGTAAATGAATTCTGTTTACCATCTACCCAAACATTGTGAGTTAATTTTCTTCCAGCTTCATAAATATCTATAGATAGTGGAAATTGAAATATTTTTCCTTGCTGATTCGTGTTAATAGTTACTGTTTGATTTATTGTATTATAGTCATACGTTACATTTAACTTAATATGCCCACTTCCAAAATACCATTGATTAAAAAACCAATTTAGGTCTTTCCCACTAACTTCTTCAAAAGCTAAACGTAAATCATGTGCTTCAGCAGTTCCAAATTTATGCTCAGTTAAATAGGTGTTTATCCCTTGAAAAAAAGCTTCATCTCCTAAATAATTTCTTAACATATGAAGAATTGCATTTCCTTTGTGATAGCTAACAGGATCAAACATATGTTCTTTATCTTCATAATAGAAACGTACCAAATCTTTATCTTCACTTTGACTTTCTAAATACACTTTAATATCATCATACATATGAGCTGCTGCTTTGTCTGCTCCATATTTATGCTCATACCATAAGTACACACTATAGGTTGCAAACGACTCATTTACAGTTAAATTAGACCAACTTTCAGTAGTTACTAAATCTCCAAACCAATGATGAAATAATTCATGTGCAATGGTTCCCTCCCATTCATTATTGTCAATTAATTGTCCTTTTTGCTGTTGCGCATCTTCTCCATGAACAACAGCTGTGGTGTTTTCCATAGCACCACTCACATAATCACGTACAACTATCTGACTGTATTTATCCCAAACATAAGGCACTCCTGTAATTTTAGAAAAGAATGTCATCATTTCTGGTGTTAAACCAAAAATATCTTTAGCAACATTTTCATATTCCGGCTCTACATAATAATCTACATCTAAACCATTCCAAGAGTCTTTTACAATACTAAAATCTCCAACACCCATAAAAAATAAATAAGGCGCATGTTTTTGATCCATTTTCCAATAATCAGTTCTTGTTCCGTTAGTGTTTTCCGTTTGATTTTTTAAAATTCCGTTAGAAAGTGTTACAAACTTTGAAGGAACTGTCATATAGATTTCTTGTGTTGTTTTTTGATTCGGAGAATCTATAGTAGGAAACCAACAACTGCTTGCTTCAGTTTCACCTTGCGTCCAAATTTGTGTAGGCTTATTAGGGTCTTCATTCTTTGGGTCAATAAAATACAACCCTTTTGCATCAGTAATAACTGTGCTTCCTTTTTGTTTTACTTTTTCTGGATTTGCAATGTACTTTATGTAAAGTGTGTAATTTTCTCCTTTGTTGTATGTTTTATCTAATTCAATTGTTAATTCATTATCTGAATAATTATAAGGAGCTTTTACACCATTTATAGATATTTTATGAATTTTAAACGCCTTAGCATCTAATACAACTTTATTAGTACTGTAAAAATGTGGAGTTAAAGTTACCCAGGCTTCACCGTTCATTTGGCTTTCTTCAAAATTGAAATCAACTTTCAGCTTGGTATGTACTAAATTATTTATTTTTTCTCTTTCTCCTCTGTATACTTTTTCTTGAGCATTTACAACTACTGAAACCAGTAAAACAAGAGCAAATAGTAAATTTTTCATTGGGAATATTTTATTTTAAGGTTTCAAAAATACCATTTTAATTGTTTTAAGTAGTTAATAGGACGTTAAAAAGCCATACGTATTAGGTATGGCTTTAATTTTTAATATTTTATTGAAGTTTATTTTATGCTGCTTAAAAGACTTCCTAGTTGTTTTAATTGTGCTGAATCATCATCCATTTTAATATTTTGAGTTAATTTTAGAATGGCCCCCGGATTCATGTTTTCACCAATTACTCTAACAATAGCAAACCCTTTTTCATTATCAGCTCCAAAAATCACTACTTCATCAATGGCTTCTTCTTCACCCAAGTAATTTACTGTAACATTACTTTTTCCCATATTCATACGAACTAATTGTTTGTATTTAGGATTTTTTAGAATGGCTTTTACTTTTGCTTTTTCAGAAGTGTACAAATCACTATTTGTTTCATTCAACTGTAAAGCTAAAAAATTTACTTTTTTAATTGTTTCCAAAGTATTTTTCACATCATCAGAAACTTCAGTTTCTTTTAATTGCAGTATGCTTGAAGGTAAATCTATAGAAATAAATTCACTATTTTCTTTACTATCTACATAATACTTTTGTAATGAAGGATTGGTATCACAAGCTATTGTTAGTAAAACTACTGCAATAACCAATCCTGAAATTTTTATAAAATTTTTCATTTTATTGTTTTTTTACTTTTATACCGCTATTAGGAATATGCGCTTCTGTAAGTTTAGATATTTTATTTAAATCTATATCTCCAGTTAATGATAAAATTACAGATTCTGCTTTAATTTCATTGTTGTATTTTTCAATACCACTAACATACATTAGTAACTCACTTACGTGATCATCATCTTTACCGCTTCTAACATATATTTTTACTTTAGTGTCTTTCTCTTTAACTCTCATTAATTCTGTCATTTTTTCAGATTTCAAGTACTTAGTAACTACACTACCCATTTGATTTGCTATATCTGAATTATCAGTTGTAAAAACTCTAAAAGAATTTAATCCTTTTACCATATCAAAATATTCAGCACCTTCTTCTCCTCCACTTTTAAATTTAGCAAGCATTTTAAATGCTTCCTTTGTAACTACTACTGTAGTAACGTCATCCATATCTTCAAATTTGTCAAAAATTGAACTTTGAGCATAATTTGTAAATGGTATTATTGCGATTGCGATTAATAAAATTATTTTTTTCATTTCTTTACTTTTTAGGTTGTTTAAAAATTTTGTTTGTTGTGTCTTCAAAACGTTGCAATTGTGCAATTGCTACATTTCCTTTGTTTAAATTTGTTGAAAGCAGTTCTAATGCGCCTATAGTTTCGGCATAAACTCTTTCAGCTTTTCTTTGTTGAATATTTTCATATCCATTGTAAACACTTACTAGTAATATTACTGAAGCCGCTACAGATAACCATTTCCAACTCTTCTTTTGACTGTTTAATTGGATGGTTTTTGTATATCGCTCATTTTTACTAGTTGAAAAATAACCGAACATCACTTGATATTCTTCTAAATGTGGCGCTACATTTCCGTTTGAAAAATAGTTTTTCAACTCTTTTTCTTCTGCAATTGTAGTTTCTGCATTTTCATATTTTTCCAACAACTTTTCTATGTTAGCTAATTCCATATTTGTGTTGTTTTAATAATTGTTCTCTAATTGTTTTTCTTGCTCTAGATAATGTAACTCTAATTGCTGTTGGCTTTAAATTCAACATTTTGGCAATTTCATCAAATTCGTATTCTTCAATATCTCTAAGCTGTATAATTAATTTTTGTTGCTCTGGTAAGTTTTCAATTAATTCATGAACTTTACTTACACTGTCATTAAGTTCCACCTGTCTATCTAAAGACGTATTATTTTCTTTATAATTACTATGAACCAATTTTAAATTACTTGCTTGTTTTGATTTTAATCGGTCAAAACAATAATTTTTTGTCATAGTCATTGCAAAAGCTTCAATACTTTTATAATCTTTTAGTTTTTCTTTATTTCTCCATAACTTAAAAAGCAATTCTTGTGTTGCATCTTCAGCTTCTTCAGTAGATACAAGTAATCTTTTCGCTACACGAAATACTTTATCTTTAAAGGGCATTACAGTTTTTAAAAACTCAGACTGTTTCATTTTAAGTTTGGTTAACAACATTTTTTTGCTGCTGTTACAATTATGACGAGCAAGTTTCGTTTTTGTAACAGTTGCATGTAAATTTGTAATAATAATTAATATATTGCGACAAATTATTCAGCAAAAATAAACTTTAAACATGAAAAGAATAAACTATTTTACTCTAGGATTTTTAATATTAGTTACCCTTTTAGTTGGTTGTTCAAAAAATAACGAAGTTGATATTCCTCAAAATATAGAGATTAACGACTTTGTTTGGAAAGGAATGAATTCATGGTACAACTGGCAATCTTCTGTTCCTAACTTAGCAGATTCAAAAGATAATAATAGTGGTGAATATTTTGATTATTTAGATAATTTTTCAACTCCAGAAAGTTTATTTGAAAGTTTATTATTAAATCCGGGTACTACCGATAGGTTTTCATGGTTTATTGAAGATTATATTGAACAAAATAATGCTTTTCAAGGAGTTTCAACTTCTTTTGGCTTTCGTTTAAGAGCAGTTTCAATAAATGAAAACAATGACATTATTTTTTATGTGCGTTATGTTGCTCCTAATTCACCTGCTAGTGATGCAGGGATTAAAAGAGGAGATATTATAAATGCTTTAGATGGTGTTGTACTTAATGAGAGTAATTACAATACAACAGTTAGTAAGTTTGACAATCAAACTATTACTTTGTCATTTGTGTCAGAAAATGCAGGGAATTTAAATTTTATTGAAGATAAAACTATTACTGCAATTGAATTAACTGAAAATCCAGTGCATTACAAATCTGTTTTTGAGGATGTAAATGGAAAAAAAGTTGGGTATTTAGTTTATAATTCTTTTAGGTCTTCTTACAATGATGAATTAAACGAAGCATTCTCATATTTTCAAGGTGAAGGAATTGAAGAACTAATTTTAGATTTAAGATTAAATGGTGGTGGCTCAGTTTTAACTTCGGCTTATTTAGCAAGTATGATATATAACGCAGCAGGTACTGATATTTTTGCCGAACTAAAATTTAACAACAAACATTCTGATCAAAATGGTTATTATAATTTTGAAAATAATTTAGATGTTTTTAATGTTAGTGGAGATAAAATAAATGAAGAAGCTATCAATAGACTAACTACAATTAATCAATTATATGTATTAACATCATCTAGTACTGCTTCGGCTAGTGAAATGATTATTAATGGTTTAAAAGCCTTTATCCCTGTTAAAACTGTCGGATCAACAACATATGGTAAAAATGTGGGATCAATAACATTATACGACTCTCCTTCATCAGATTACACAAATGAAAATACGGCAAACGCATCTCATTTAAACGCTATGCAACCTATTGTTTTTCAAATATTTAATAAAGTTGGACAAAGCGACTATATTCATGGTTTTCAAGCAGATATTGAGATAATTGAATGGGATTATTGGAATGAAATTTTACCTTTTGGAGATGAAAATGAAATAATTTTAAAAGCTGCATTAGACGATATTAGAGGCTTAAATTCTAAAACTAACTCAAAAAGCAACTCTAAAAACACCAAAGCTTTTGATGTTTTACAGCTTGAAAATAAGTTTGAAAAGGATATGTACATTAATCCTTCATTTTTAAACAATTAAGTTTAACCTATAATAACGTTCATTTAAAAAAGGAGAAGATGTACTAAACAACAAATATAATGAATAACATAAGTTCAAAAACTGCATTAACAACTAATTACAAAGGGATTTTACTCGATTTAATTATTTATTTATCTGTAATGTTTTTGGTCAGAGAAATTTATTTTCCAAAAATTGGATTTATTGCTAATGGCCTTTTTTGGTCAGTTACAACTTTGTTGGTAGCTACTTGGAGAATGAAAGTAAGAGGTGTGACTTGGAGAGATTTGGGGTTGGTAAAACCCAATAACTTATGGAAAACGCTGGGGATTTCTGTTATTATTTTTGTGACAATTATAATTTCAATGATAATCTTTGAACTTCTTAAAGATCAATTCCCCTCATCAATCTCGCCTGATAATTCATCAGAAAACGCTATTTCTAAATTTGGGAACCTTAAAGGTGATTGGTTAGCATTCTTTTCAATAATTCCAATGATTTTACTAGAATCACTTTTAGAAGAATTATTAGATAGAGGGTTTTTAATGAATTGGTTTGAAAAATTATTTTCAACAACATCATTCGCTACAGTTATAGCTGTTTTATTACAAGCGGTAATTTTTGGTTTCAGACATTCAAATGATTTTTCTGAAAGATCAATAACCGTGGGTATTATTGGTTTAATTATGGGAATTGCATATGTTAAATTTAGGCGAAATTTATGGCCTTTAATTATTGCTCATTGTATATTAAACAGCATGTCTATGATTGAAAGAGTATTATAACAAAAAATTGAATTTTCGTATACATTTAGCTAAATATCAACACATTATGAAAGGAAATATTTTTTCATTATTTTCATTATTTTTAACCGTATTTGCATTTGCGCAAGAACATGTTCCTAGAGAAATAACAACTGTTACAATTCAAAAATTTAAAGTTGCTAATTCAAGCATTAGGGCTATTGAAGCTTTAAGTGATTCTACAGTTTTATATGCAAGTTCAAGTGGAGATATTGGTGTTTTAGCAGATAACGGCAAATTTTTAAACGTAGAAAAAATTAATACCGATACTATTACTCCTCATTTTAGGTCTCTAGCAAAAATACCAACAGCAATTTTCGCTTTAAATGTTGGAAATCCTGCACTTCTCTATAAAATTCAAAACAACACAGTAAGTATAGTTTATAAAGAGACACATGAAAAAGTATTTTATGACTCTATGAAGTTTTTTAATGAATTAAACGGTATTGCAATTGGTGATCCAACTGAAAACTGTTTATCAATAATAACTACAAGTGACGGTGGCAATACTTGGAGTAAAATACCTTGCGAGAATCTACCAAAAATTGAAAATGGTGAAGCTGCATTCGCGGCAAGCAATACTAATATTACAATTGTAGGTAAAAATGCTTGGATAGTAACTGGCGGATTAAAAGCGAGGGTTTTCCATACATCTGATATGGGTTTAACTTGGAATGTTTACAATACACCAATAATTCAAGGTAAAAGTACGACAGGAATTTACACAGTTGATTTTTACAATGAAAATAATGGAATAATTTGCGGAGGAGATTACACTAATAAGTTTGGAAATTCAGCCAACAAAGCTATCACAACTAATGGTGGGAAAACATGGGAACTTGTTGCTGAAAATTCACCACCTAATTACGTAAGTAGCGTGCAATATGTTCCAAATACAGGTGGCAAAGAAGTTTTTGCAGTTTCTACAAACGGTGTCTTTTATTCAAAAAATACAGGCAAGAATTGGAAAAGAGTAAGCGATCAAGGTTTTTATGCTATAAAATTTGCTTCAAAAAATACAGCTTGGCTTTCAGGAAATAATGTAATTGCAAAAATGACCATTCAATAAGTATAAATTCTATGAAAAATATTGTTTATTTAACTTTTGTATTATTTCTTATTCTGAGCTGTTCTAAACAATCTGAATTACATAAAAAATACAATTGCAGCACTAATAATATTGAAAATTTAAAAACAATAAAAGACTTCAATAAAAATTTTAAATTAACTATTTCAAGTAATTGGAAATCAAGTTTTTATTTTAGTGAATTTCAGTCTGAAATATTTTCAGCAGATACCACTAAACAACTTACAGATTCCTTTATTTTAGGAACATCATTTAATCAAGGAATTATAAATTTTAATGCGGAGTTTCATCAAAAAAAAGATTCAATTTTAACAGTTAATAATTTGGAATTAATAAATTCAGGAGAACAACTATTTCTCACAAAACCATCTTATTGGTATGTTGTAAAAGGTATAAAAAATGGATACACGTATCATCAATTTAATTCAACCATAAAATTGTCTGAAAGCACCTATTTTATTGGGTATTCTGAAATTTATGGAGATGCTAATATTAACGAACGCATTTGTGAAACTATTTCAATACTTGAAAAAATAGAATTTTTAGAATAATTTATGATATTTAGATTGTAAAACCTTACTCAAAATCTTATTTTTGAACAAAAATATAACGAAATGCAAAAAATTATAGATCGCTTTGTAAAATATGTAACTGTAGACACGCAGTCTGACCCTAACAATCCTGATTTTCCAAGTACTGAAAAGCAGTGGGATTTAGCAAAAATTTTAGTAGAAGAATTAAATGAAATTGGCTTAGAAGATGTTACTCTTGATGATAATTGCTATATCATGGCTACACTTCCTTCAAATGTAGATTTTGAAGTGCCAACCATTGGTTTTATTGCTCATATTGACACAAGTCCAGATTACACAGGCACTAATGTGAAACCACAATTTCATCCAAATTATAACGGTGAAGACATTCTTTTAAATAAGGAAGAAAATATTGTATTGTCACCCAGTTATTTTGATGATTTATTATTGTACAAAGGTCAAACACTAATCACAACTGATGGAACTACACTTTTAGGCGCTGATGATAAAGCAGGAATTACTGAAATAGTTTCAGCAATGGAACATTTAATTAACCATCCTGAAATTAAACACGGAAAAATTAGAATTGGCTTTACTCCTGATGAAGAAGTTGGTAAAGGTGCACATTTATTTGATGTAGATAAATTTGGGGCAGAATGGGCGTACACAATGGATGGTAGTCAAGTTGGCGAATTAGAATATGAAAATTTTAATGCTGCCGGAGCTGAAGTTACAATCAATGGTAAAATTGTGCATCCAGGTTATGCAAAAGGAAAAATGATTAATTCCATGCTAATTGCAAGTGATTTTATTGCGGCCTTGCCTGCAAATGAAGTTCCAGAAAAAACGGAAGGTTATGAAGGCTTTTTTCATTTACACACAATGAATGGTGAAGTTGAAAAAACAGAACTTCAATATATTATTAGAGATCACGATATAAATTTATTTGAAGAGCGTAAAGTTCAATTTCAAAAAGTTGCTGATGATTTAAACAAAAAATTAGGAAGCGATATTATTCAGGTTGAAATAAAAGATCAATATTTTAATATGCGCAAGAAAATTGAACCTGTAATGCATATTGTTGATATTGCCGAAGAAGCAATGAAACAATTAAACATTAAGCCGTTAATTAAAGCAATTAGAGGTGGTACAGACGGTTCTCAACTTTCTTATAAAGGGTTACCTTGCCCAAATATTTTTGCAGGTGGACATAATTTTCATGGTCGTTATGAGTATGTTGCGGCAGAATCAATTCAATTAGCAACTGACGTAATTATTAAAATAGCGCAATTGACAACTGAAAGAGCGAAGTAAAAGCTTGTAATACATATTTATTATAAAAAAACTCTCTTCACTTGAAGAGAGTTTTTAATTATTTAACAAATTGTTAAATAATGTAATTTCTATAAATTATATTTTAATAGGTGAAATTGTTTTATAAATTTGAAACTTCAAAAAAAATCAATGGATAATCAATTATTAGTTTCACTTTCTGAAAAGTATGGTAGCCCTTTATATGTTTACGATGCTGAAAAAATTATTTCACAATACAATAGGCTTACTAGTGCGTTTTCTGCAGTTAAAAGTTTAAAATTAAACTATGCTGTGAAGGCAAATTCTAATATTAGTATTTTAAAATTATTTAAAAAATTAAATTCAGGAATTGATACTGTATCTTTTCAAGAAGTAAAATTGGGATTAGAAGCTGGTTTTACTCCTGAAAATATTATTTTCACTCCAAATGGTGTGTCTTTAAAAGAAATAGAATTGGTTTCCAATTTAGGCGTTCAAATTAATATTGATAATTTATCTTTATTAGAGCAATTTGGACAGCACTACCCTACAATTCCTGTTTGTGTTCGTATAAATCCACATGTAATGGCTGGCGGAAATAGTAAAATTTCAGTAGGTCATATAGATTCAAAGTTTGGAATTTCAGTATATCAAGTACCGCATATTAAACGAGTTGTTGAAAATACAGGAATGCATATAAATGGTATTCATATGCATACTGGATCTGACATTTTAGATATTGATGCTTTTTTACGTGCAACAGAAATACTTTTTGATACTGCCAATGAATTTAAAAACTTAGATTTTATTGATTTTGGAAGCGGATTTAAAGTACCCTATAAAGAAGGTGATATTTCAACAAATATTGAAGAATTAGGTGAAAAGCTAACAAAAAGGTTTAATTTATTCTGTAAAAATTACGGGAAAGAATTAACTTTAATGTTTGAGCCAGGTAAATTTTTAGTTAGTGAAGCAGGTAGTTTTTTAGCAAATGTGAATGTAGTAAAACAAACGACATCAACCGTATTTGCTAGTGTTGACTCTGGATTTAATCATCTAGTTAGACCAATGATGTATGATTCTTACCATCATATTCATAATATTTCTAATCCAACCGGAAAAGAACGTTATTATTCAATTGTAGGTTATATATGCGAAACAGATACTTTTGGTTCTAACAGACGAATTTCTGAAATAAAAGAAGGTGATGTGTTATGCTTTAACAATGCAGGAGCTTATTGTTTTTCAATGGCATCCAATTACAACTCTCGTTACAGGCCTGCGGAAGTGCTATTATATAATGGGAATGATTATTTAATTAGAAAACAAGAAACATTTGACGATTTGTTAAAAAATCAAGTAATTATAGATTTAGATTAAAAGAGGCTCCGAAATATTTTTTGGAGCTTTTTATTATTTATGAAAAGTACATTGAAATTATGTGAATTGTGTAGTTGTATAGCTTAACAAGCTAAATATCATTAAAATTTGAGTAAAAGTAGTGTAGTTTTAAAAAAATAGTTAATTTTGCTTTGTGCAAATAACAACAACATATCAAATCTTTGAAAACGCAACTACTTTGCGTCAAACTGTTATTGCTACAACTACTACAACAACAATTACCCTTTAGGGTTTATTTCTATTCATATCACAGGTAAATTATTCGTTTTCATAAGAAATGAAACAAGGAGTATTAGTAAACATATAAAATTGAAGATAAAAATCAACATATGAAAATTTTAAAATTTGGAGGCTCATCAGTTGCTTCCTCAGAAAATATAAACAAAGTCATAAATATTGTTAAAGAAAGTTCATCTAAACATAAAATCGCAGTTGTAGTTTCAGCTTTAGGTGGTGTAACAGATTTACTGCTTGAAGCTGGTAATTTAGCCTGTAATAGTGATGCTAATTATAAAAAAAGTTTAGCAATTATTGAAGAGCGTCATTTACAAGTTGCAAGAGAATTAGTGCCTGTAAATAACCAAAGTAGTATTTTAGGAACTATAAAAAACATGTTAAACAAATTAGAAAGCACTTTAGAAGGTGTTTTTTTAATTAATGAACTTTCAGCTAAAACATCTGATAAAATTGTGAGTTTTGGTGAATTATTATCATCTTACATTATTGCTGAAGCAATGAAAAGCAATCAATTAGACGCTGTTTTAAAAAACTCACAAGAGCTTATTGTTACCAATGAAAATTTCTCTAATGCAAGTGTTAAATTTGAGAAAACAAACTTATCAATTGAATCATTTTTTAAAATTAATACACATAAAGTAGTTGTATTACCTGGTTTTGTTGCTTTAACAGAAAAAGGTGAAGTTGCTACTTTAGGGAGAGGTGGTTCAGATTATACAGCAGCAATTATTACTGCTGCTACAAATGCTTCAATTTTAAAAATCTGGACAGATGTTAGTGGAATGTACACTGCAAATCCAAAAATAGTTAAACAAGCGTTTCCTATAAAAGATATTTCGTACCAAGAAGCTATGGAATTATCACATTTTGGCGCAAAAGTATTGTATCCACCAACCATTCAGCCAGTTTTAGAAAAAGAAATTCCAATTGTTATAAAAAATACTTTTGATGCTAAAGCAGCTGGCACATTAATTACTAAAATCTCATCAAATACAAATCCAATTAAAGGAATTAGTCACATAGAAAATATGACATTAATTACTTTAGAAGGTAGCGGAATGGTTGGTATTCCTGGTTTTTCTAAACGTTTATTTGGTGCGCTTTCGCAAGAAAAAATTAATATTTCACTAATTACACAAGCTTCATCAGAGCATTCAATATGTATTGCTATAAACAATTCAGATTCAGAAAAAGCCAAATTAGTAATAGATAGTGAGTTTAGTTATGAAATTGAACAACACAAAGTTGACCCTTTATTAGTTGAAAATAACAATGCAATTGTTGCGCTTGTTGGCGATCATATGAAAAGCCATCAAGGAATTAGTGGAAAAATGTTTAGCACATTGGGTAAAAACAATGTAAACATTAGGGCTATTGCTCAAGGTGCTTCTGAAAAGAATATTTCAGCAGTAATTGCTCATAAAGACATTAAAAAAGCTCTAAACTCTTTGCATTCAGAATTTTTTGAAGGGCAAACTAAACAATTAAACTTATTTGTTATTGGTGTTGGAAATGTTGGAGGTAAATTGTTAGAACAAATTAAGCAACAGCAACAATATTTAATAGATAATTTAAAAATTCAAGTAAGAGTTATAGCGCTTACCAATTCTAAAAAAATGTTGTTTAATGAAGATGGTATTGTTTTAGAGAATTGGAAAACACCTTTAGATAATGCAGAAAGTTTAGATATGAACTTGTTTCATAAAAAAGTTATTGAGTTAAATTACAGAAATAGCGTTTTTGTTGATAATACTGCGAACGAAAACATCTCAAATTTATATGCTGATTATTTAAAAGAAAGTGTTGCGGTAGTAACTTGTAATAAAATTGCGTGTTCTTCAAACTATTCAAATTATTTAAACTTAAAAAAATTGGCAAGAGAATACAATGCACCGTTTTTATTTGAAACAAATGTTGGTGCTGGTTTGCCAATAATTGATACACTTAAAAATTTAATTGCTTCAGGAGATAAAGTAACTAAAATACAGGCAGTTCTATCTGGCAGCCTAAACTTTATATTTAACAATTTTAACGCTGATACTTCTTTTTATGAAGTTGTTAAACAAGCAGGAGTTGAAGGTTTTACAGAGCCTGATCCAAGAATTGATTTAAGTGGAGTTGATGTTATGCGAAAAATATTAATTTTAGCACGTGAAAGCGGTACAAAACTGGAATTAAATGATATTGAAAATGATTCTTTCCTTCCTAAATCATCTTTAGAAGCTAATTCTGTAGCAGATTTTATGGGAACTTTAAAAGATGAATCAACTCATTTTAATAAAATTCAGGAAAAAGCTGAGAAAAATAACTGTAGATTAAAGTATGTTGCAGAATTTGACAATGGAAATGCAAAAGTTGGTTTGAAAGAAATTCCTTCTGATCATCCATTTTATAATTTAGATGGAAGCGATAATATTGTACTTTTCTTTACTGAAAGATATAGTCAACAACCATTAATAATAAAAGGTGCCGGCGCCGGTGCTGATGTTACAGCCTCTGGACTATTTGCAGATATTATTAGAATGGGAAATAATTAATAATTATGAACGAATTAAAAATATTTGCACCTGCAACAATAGCAAATGTCTCTTGTGGTTTTGATGTGCTTGGTTTAGCATTAGATACTGTTGGTGATGAAATGACTATACGTAAAGTTTCTCAAAAAGGAATTAAAATCACTAAAATCACAGGTCAAAATTTACCTTTAGAAACGCATAAAAATGTTGCTGGTGTTGCTGCCTTGGCATTATTAGCAGAAACTGATTGTGATTTTGGTTTTGAAATTGAAATGAACAAGCGTATTAAGCCAGGTAGTGGAATTGGAAGTAGCGCAGCAAGTTCAGCTGGTGCAGTTTGGGCCATCAATGAACTGTTAGGTAAACCATTTAATTTAACTGATTTGGTGCGATTTTCTATGGAAGGTGAGCGCTTAGCTACTGGCGTTGCTCACGCAGACAATGTGGCTCCTGCCCTTTTTGGTGGATTTACACTCGTTAGAAGTTCTGAGCCTCTAGATATTGTTGGAATTCACACGCCAAAAGAATTATATGCTACGGTAATTCATCCGCAAATTGAAGTTAAAACTTCTGATGCTAGAAATATATTAAAGACAACTGTTCAGCTTAAAGATGCAATTAAACAATGGGGAAATGTAGGTGGGTTAATAAGTGGTTTATATACAGAGAATTACGAATTAATTGGACGTTCTTTGGAAGATCACATTATTGAACCAATTCGTTCTATTTTAATACCTGCGTTTGATGAAGTTAAATCACAATCTCTAAAAGCAGGCGCTTTAGGTTGTGGAATATCAGGGTCAGGACCTTCTATATTTGCCTTAAGTAAAGGTGAATCAACAGCTTTAAAAGTTGCTGAAGCTATGAAAAATGTATATAAAAAGGTTGGAATTGATTATGATATTCACGTTTCCAAAATAAATAAACAAGGAATTAAAATTTTAGAAAGTAATTAATATGATTTATTATAGTTTAAATAAAAAAGCTGCAAATGTATCGTTCAAAGATGCTGTAATAAAAGGTTTAGCACCAGATAAAGGGTTGTATTTTCCTGAAAAAATTACACCATTGGTAAAAGGTTTTTTTAAGAATATTCATTATTTTTCTAATGAAGAAATTGCTTTTGAGGTTATCAAACAATTTGTTGGTGATGAAATTCCTGAAACTGCTTTAAAAGAAATAATTAAAGAAACTATAAATTTTGACTTTCCAGTTGTTAACATTGAAGAAAATATTTCAACTTTAGAATTATTTCACGGGCCTACAATGGCTTTTAAAGATGTTGGCGCACGTTTTATGGCTCGTTGTTTAGGATATTTTAATAAAAAAGAAAAAACAACAAAAGTTACTGTTTTAGTTGCTACTTCAGGTGATACTGGTGGTGCTGTTGCAAGTGGTTTTTTAGGTGTAAAAGGTGTTGATGTTGTAATTTTATATCCAAGTGGAAAAGTAAGCGATGTTCAGGAAAAACAACTAACCACACTTGGACAAAATATCACAGCGCTAGAAGTGAATGGTACTTTTGATGATTGTCAGGCAATGGTAAAGAAGGCATTTTTAGATGAGGATTTAATTTCAAACAAAAATTTAACTTCCGCAAATTCTATCAATGTTGCACGTTGGTTACCTCAAATGTTTTATTTCTTTTTTGCTTTCAAACAATTAAAAAGCAAAAATAAAGAGGTGGTTTTTTCAATTCCAAGTGGAAATTTTGGAAATATTTGTGCAGGTATGATGGCTCAAAAATTAGGCTTACCAATTAAGCAGTTTATTGCTTCAACAAATGTAAATGATATTGTTCCTAACTATTTAGAGACGGGTGTTTACACTCCAAAAACTTCTAAGCAAACTATTTCAAACGCTATGGATGTTGGTGATCCTAGTAACTTTGTGCGAATTTTAGAAATCTATAAAAATGATATTTCAGAGTTAAAAAAGCACCTTTCCTCCTATTCATTTAATGATGATGAAACGAGAGTTGCAATGAAATCTATAAAAGAAAACTCTAATTATATTGCTGATCCACATGGTGCAGTTGGCTATTTAGGGTTGAAGAAGTATTTAACTAAAAATAATGCTCAAGGTATATTTTTAGAAACTGCACATCCAGTTAAGTTTTTAGATGTAGTTGAACCTGTTATTAATGAATCTATTGAGCTTCCTGTTCAAATACAAGAAGTAATTGATAAAGAAAAAGTATCTATTAAAATTTCAACTTATACCGAGTTAAAACAGTTTTTGCTAAAAAAGTAGCTTTTATAATTACAAATAAAAATAGTAGTTTAGCTAAGTAATTTTAATTCTATCACATGAAAAATTATTTATTGTTGCTTTCACTATTAGTATCTACATTAGTTTGTTCTCAAAACACTTTAAAATTAGACAGCTTAAAAACACCCATTAAGGCAAGTGTTGAGAATGTTTCTTGGATTGCAGGTTATTGGGAAGGAACTGCTTTTGGTGGTGTAACAGAGGAAGTATGGACTTCTCCGCTTGGAGGTTCTATGATGGGTTCATTCAAATTAGTTATAAATGATGAAGTTAATTTTTATGAATTAATGACTATTTCTGAAGAGGATGAAACTTTACTACTTCGTATAAAACATTTTAGTAGAGATTTAAAAGGTTGGGAAGAAAAAGATGAATCTGAAGAATTTAAATTAGTAAAAATAGAGCCAAACAGAGTCTATTTTAACAATCTTACTTTCGAAAAAATAAGCCCTTCAGAATTAAATATTTATGTTGTTTTTAAAGATAAATCTGGAAATGAAGAAGAAGTTAAATTTAATTATAAATCTAAAGTTAAAAATAAGCATATGAAACTTGCAATGACTAGTATTCCTGTAAATGATGTACCAAAAGCATTCAAATTTTATACTGAAATTTTAAATTTTGACGAACAATTATATATGCCTGAACATTTTTTGGCTATTGTTTATAAAAAAAATGAAGTTAACGGCCCTGCTATTTTATTAGAACCAATTGATGATGAAATTTATGCTCCTTTTCAATCTAAAGTATATGCTAAAAAATTACCTGTTATAACTTTTGGCACTGATAATATTAACGAAGAATACAATAGATTATTAAATTTAGGAGTTAAATTCATAAAAAATCCAACAAAACAAGATTGGGGAATAGAAGCCATTTTTGATGATACTTGTGGTAATTATATTCAATTGATTCAGAAGTAATGAAATCTAAGGTTAAATTTGAAACGTTGGCTATTAAAAGTACTGAAAATCAATTTTCAAATTCAAAGTCTGTAAGTACACCAATTTATCTTTCAAGTACTTACGAGAGAAATAAAGATGGTTCTTACAATAATGAGTTTGTATACTCAAGAGATAACAATCCAAATCGTAAAATTGTTGAACAAAGTGTTGCTTTGTTAGAAAAAGGCAACTATGCTTATGCATTTTCATCAGGAATGGCTGCTGTTAGTGCTGTTTTTCAAAGTTTAAAAACTGGTGACCATATTCTATTACCTAATGATATTTATTATGCCATTAAAAAATTAATGGAAGAAGTTTTTAAACATTGGAATTTAACATACGATATAGTTGATATGTCTAATTTAGAGATGGTTAAAAAATCAATTAAAAAAAAACACATCATTAATTTGGGTTGAATCTCCCTCAAATCCGCAATTAAAAATAACCGATATCTCAGCCATTTCAACCATTGCCAAAGAGAACAACATGCTTTGTGCTGTTGATAATACTTGGGCAACACCTGTTTTACAAAATCCGTTAGAACTTGGCGCTGACATTGTAATGCATTCTTCAACAAAATATTTTGGAGGACATAGTGATGTTATTGGAGGTTGTATTGTTATTAATGATGAAAATTTAGCTGAAAAAATTAAAAACATTCAGTTATTATCAGGTGCTGTACCATCTCCCTTTGATTGTTGGTTGATTGCTAGAGGTATTCAAACGTTACATTTACGAGTAAAAAAGCAGACTGATAACGCTATAAAATTAGCTCACTATTTAGAAACACATCCTAAAATTGAAAAAGTACTTTATCCAGGATTAACTAATCATCCACAACATTTAATTGCTAAAAAACAATTTAAAAATGGTTTTGGTGCAATGCTTTCAGTTTTAATTAAAGGTGCTGAAAAAGAAGCTTTTAAAATATCAACAAGTTTAAATTATTTTAAAACCGCAACTAGCTTAGGAGGTGTTGAAAGTTTAGTTGAACATAGGAAATCTGTTGAAGGAAAAAATAGTTTTACTCCTTCCAATTTACTAAGAATATCAGTTGGAATAGAGCATATTGATGATTTAATTGAAGACTGGAAACAAGCCCTAATCTAATTTTGGCAAATTAAAATTATCTAAAACACTTGGCAGCTTCATTATAGATTCAATTTCTTCAGAAGTACGTGGTGCCATTGCAGATAAATTAACCGGACCTTTTTTAGTTACTAAAATATCATCTTCAATTCTAACAGCAATTCCCCACCATTTTTGGTCACAAGGACTTCCTTCAGGTATGTATATTCCTGGTTCAACAGTTATTACCATATTTTCTTTAAAAATTTCATACGTTCCTAAATCATGAACATCTAAACCAATATGATGTGAAGAACCGTGAGGATAATACGTATGAGGTGAATTTTCAGAATTTATAATCCCAAGCTTTGCTAAACCTTTATTTATTATTTTTTGAGTTAACCTATGGTTTTTATTAAAATTTTCGCCAATTTTAGTTTTAAGAATACTTGCTTCTTGCGCTTTATAAACCAAATCGTAAATTAATTTTTGTTCAGGAGTAAATTTTCCATTTGCAGGAATTGTACGTGTAACATCAGCTGTGTAACCATGATACTCTGCGCCTAAGTCCATTAATATTAGGTTATTATCGCCAGTTTTAGTTTTATTATTATCAACATAATGTAAAATACAACCATTATTTCCTGCTCCAACTATTGATGGATATCCTTCATATTCTGCACCATATTTTTTATAAACAAACTCATGTACACCCTGCACTTCAGTTTCAGACATGTTTGGATGCATAGCTTTCATAATTTCTATTTGTCCAACTGCTGAAATTTCAACAGCTTTTTTTAATAACACCAACTCATCTGAAGTTTTAATTTCACGCAATGAAGCCATTAAACTAGATAAAGATTTTGTGTCTATTCTTTTTTTTGTATCTGTATATATTTTATCATTTGTAGCGCTTGTAATAGTCAACAAATCAAATGAAACTTTCTTTTTGAAATTTTCAATTAAACTAAATAAATCAGCATCATTAGTAGTATTTCTTACATCATTTTTAAAATTTTTGAATAGGATTTTACTAAATTTCGAAAAATCAATATCATAACTTGAAAACTCACTACCATTATAAACAATTCTAAATCCTAATTCATCTTGCACTCCTTCAACACCTAGTCTTTTTCCTGTCCACATTTCAGAATATTCATTACTTTCTTGAACAAAAATTAATTCGTTGTAAGAACTATTTCCATTTGTTTGCTCATCTTTAAACAACAGTAGCAATGCGTGTGGCTCTTTATAACCTGTTAAATAATAAAAATTTGGATCTTGATGGTAAACAAAGTCAACATCGTTGGCTCTATTTCTAACTGCATTCGCAAAAAAAACTGCAACACTATTTTTTGGAAGTATTTTTCGCAACTCTTCTCTTCGTTCTTTATGAAACTCTTTTGTCAAATAATCTTCAGGTAAATAATTATTTTGAGCTATTATATTTAATAAAAATAGACTAAAAACAGGGAATAATAGTTTGCGAAAATTCATCATTAGCTTGAATTATATTTATTGATTCTCAAATATATAAAAAAGAAACTATTGGCTTGGTTACTCTAAAAACATTAACAAATAAATAAGAATATTTAAAGTTGAATATTATTAGATATGTTGTTAAAAAGGTAACTTAATACCAATACGATTATTGAATATTTACTAATTTAGCATCTCAAAATTAATAGTAAATGAAAAATACTGCTTTAACACATATTCACGAGTCTTTAAACGCTAAAATGGTGCCTTTTGCAGGCTATAATATGCCTGTACAATATGAAGGTATAAACATTGAACATGAAACCGTTAGAAATAGCGTTGGGGTTTTTGATGTATCGCATATGGGTGAATTCTACTTAAAAGGAAAAAATGCACTTGCTTTAATACAAAAAGTGACTTCAAATGATGCAGCTGTGTTAACAGATGGTAAAGTACAATATAGTTGTTTACCAAATGCTGATGGTGGTATTGTTGATGATTTATTGGTATATAGAATAAATAATGAAGAATATTTGTTAGTTGTAAATGCTTCAAATATTGAAAAAGATTGGAATTGGATTTCTCAGCATAATGATTTAGGTGTGGAAATGGTAAACAGTTCTGATGAATTTTCTTTATTAGCAGTTCAAGGACCACTTGCTGTAAAAGCGCTTCAATCGTTGACTGAGATAAACTTAACGGAAATGAAATATTACACCTTCGAGATTGGAAATTTTGCGGGAATGGATAATGTGATTGTTTCAGCTACAGGTTATACTGGTTCAGGTGGATTTGAATTATATATTAAAAATAAAGATGCAGAAGCAGTTTGGAACGCTATTTTTAAAGCTGGAGCAGAGTTTGGTATAAAACCAATTGGTTTAGCTGCACGTGATACACTACGTTTAGAAATGGGATTTTGTTTGTATGGGAATGATATAAATGACACTACATCGCCAATTGAAGCAGGTTTAGGTTGGATTACCAAATTTACTAAAGACTTTGTAAATGCTGAAGAAATTAAAAAGCAAAAAGAAGAAGGTGTCACTAAAAAACTAGTAGCTTTTGAATTAACAGAAAAAGGAATTCCACGTCACGGATATGAAATAGTAAATGAAAACGGAGAAGTTATTGGAGAAGTTACTTCAGGAACTATGAGCCCGTCGCTTAAAAAAGGAATTGGATTAGGATATGTTACAAAAGCATATGCAAAACGAGACACTGAACTATTTATTCAAGTACGCAAAAAAATTTTAGCTGCCGTAGTAGTTAGATTACCGTTTTATAAAGCTTAGAAATTCTCAGGAATTTTACCTAACACTCCTTCATAATATCTATGAAAGAAGTTAAAATCTTCTTCCATGTTTTCTGTAAGGTTATAAGGTTTGGAAATTTTAACTTCTTTTTTGCCAAAATCTAAAGTTGCCATAACGATAGGAACATTAGCTCCTTTTGCTATATAATAAAACCCTGTTTTCCATGTGTCCGTTTTTTTACGAGTTCCTTCTGGAGATAATGCTAAAATAAATTTTTTGCGACTGTTATAAATTTTCACAATAGCTTCTACTCTATTATTACTTTTAGTTCTATCAACTGGAGTTCCTCCTAACCATCTAAAAATAAAGCCAAAAGGAGGTTTAAATAAGGAAGCTTTTCCAATGTAATTTATAGGAGCTGCTTCTGCCCAT
>Ga0209345_10000535_pt1 | contig 48264 bp, 44 predicted proteins | sample Cruoilmetagenom7_FD_187294 | JGI IMG/M metagenome (GOLD analysis project Ga0209345, IMG submission 187294) | Oil polluted marine microbial communities from Coal Oil Point, Santa Barbara, California, USA - Sample 7 (SPAdes) (version 2) | ecosystem: Environmental > Aquatic > Marine > Oil seeps ... | reverse complement strand
CCCGCCAGAGCGGGGGGCAGGTCGCGCATCTGTTCCGAACCGACCAGTTGTTCGGTGCTGTCCAGAAGCCGCGTGGCGGCGGCGGCCAGTTCCTCGATCTCGACCCCGCTGGCGCGGGCGACCAGCGCTTGCAGGTCTTCGACAAGGGCGGGGAATTCAGCCGAGGCGCTGGCGGTGTTGGCGGCGATGGTGTCGGCGCTCTCCAGCACCGTGACCAGCCGGTCGATGGCACCGCGCAGGCGCAATTCCTCGACCACGCCGCGCAATTCGGCCAGCCCCTCGCGCAGTTCGCCCGGAAGCGCCTGCGTGTCTTCGCCGCCCACAAGCGTGCGGATATCCTCGATCAGCGCGAGGGCCGCATCGGGGGCCTGTCGCGTGCCCTCGGATGACACCACAGCCTCGATCGAGGACATCAAAGTGATCGCCTGATTCATCAGATCCTCGACCGGCAGCGCGTTGATCCGCTCCAGCACGCCTTCGGCGGTTGCCGTGAAATCGGGCAGGTCCGAGGGGACCGAGGGCAGGACCGCGATCCCGTCCTCGCGCCGGTCCAGCGTGGCGGGGGCCGCGTCCGGCAGTTCGGCCAGTTCGATCACGAGGGAGGCGGTGAAGAGGCTGGATGTGGCCAGACGCGCACGCATGCCGTTTGCCACCTCTTCCTCGAGGAATGCGAGCGTGCCTTCGGTCCCGCTTTCCACGGGCAGGCCCATGGACTGCGGATCAAGCGCGATGGTGGTGCGCAGCTTCACGTCGCGGGACCCTTCCGGCCCGGTCAGGACCGCGCCGATGGCCCGCACCTCGCCCACGCGCAGACCGCGAAAGCGCACCGGCGAGCCCACGGCCAGCCCGTTGACCGACCCGTCGAATTCGATGCCGAGTTCGACCGCATTCGCGCCCACGCTGGTGAACAGGCTCTGGCGGGCCGAGTCCTCATCGGGGAAGAGGTCGAAGATATAGCCGGGGGTGAGCGGCGCGCCGCCCGAGAAGATCGTGTCGAAGGCGATGCCCCCGGTCACGAGCGCGGCAAGGTTGCCCACGTTCAGCGAAAGCCCCCCGGTGCCCAGCGACACGGTGAAGCCCGAGGTGTCCCAGAACCGGGTCGCCGTGGTCAGGCGGCGGTCGTGCGGGGCCTGAATGAAGGCGTCGAAGACCACGCTGTCGCCGGACAGGATCAGGCGGGGTGTCTCGATATGGCCGACCTCGATCCCGCGAAACAGGATCGGCGCGCCCTCGGAAATGCGGTTGGCGTCGCGGGTTCGCAGGGTGATGCGGGTGCCGCGCTGCCCGGCGCGGGCCAGCGGCGGGCTGTCGGACCCGGTGAAGCTGCGCGCGCCGGTGGCCTCGCCCTGGGGGAAGGACGCCTCGATATAGACGCCGGACAGGACGGTGGAGAGGCCGGTGATCCCGCGCGCGCTGACTTCGGGCTGGACCACCCAGAAGATGGCATCGTCGGTCAGGGTATCGGCCACCGCACGGTCGATGGTGGCGGTCACGACGACACGCTCCATGTCGGAGGTGAAGCGGACATTCTCGACCGCGCCGATCACCACGTCGCGGTAGCGGATCGTGGTCTCGCCCGGTGTCACGCCCGAGGCGTTCTGGAACGTGATCTCGATCTGCACGCCGCGCGCCGCGTAGGTCTGCCACGCGATCCCGAGGGACACGACAAGCGCCACCACGGGCACCAGCCAGACCACGGACAGGTTGCGCCAGAAGGAGCGTTTGGGCGGATCAATCCGCATGGCGGCGGGCTCTTGTTCACTCATGGGGCGGTGCCCTCCTCTGCGTCCCAGATCAGACGGGGATCGAAACTTTGCGCGGCCAGCATGGTGAAGGCGACCGACAGCGAGAAACTGACCGCCGCGATGCCGGGGCTGATGGTGGCGGCGAAGTCCAGTTGCACCAAAGCGGCGAGGATCGCCACCACGAAAACGTCGATCATGGACCAGCGTCCGATGAATTCGACCACTTCATAGAGGTGCTGTCGCCCGTGCAGGCCGCTGCCCCGCCCGATGCGGGCGCCGGGGCGCACCACGAGGGCAAGGTAGCCGATGGCGATGAACTTGCCCACCGGAATGACCACGCTGGCCAGAAAGACGATCGCCGCCACGGCGTAGGAGCCGTAGTGGATCAGATCGACCACGCCGCCGACGATGGTGTTTTCCGAGGTGCGTCCGAAACTGGTGGTCAGCAGCATCGGATAGATATTGGCGGGGATATAGACCACGATCCCGGCAAAGAGCCAGGCCCAGACCTTTTGCAGGCTGCCGGGCATCCGGCTGTGCAGGGGCGCGCCGCAGCGCTGGCAGGTCGCCACGCCTGCGCGGTGGACCTTGCCGCAGCTTTGGCAACCGACAAGCCCGGCCTGTCGCGCCGTCAGGGCCGGCGGGATGGAATGAGGGGTCGGTGCCGTCATGAGCGTCTGCGCTCCTCCAGCGTTTTCCAGACGGACAGGCGGCACATGTAGGTGTCGCTGAGCACGGTCACGAGCACCAGCGCGCTGAAGGTCCAGAAGGCCGGACCGAAGGACAGTTTGGCCAGGCCCGCCACCTTGACCAGCGCGACCGAGACGCCGACGATGAAGATCTCGGCCATGGCCCAGGGTCGGAGCGCCTGGGCAAGGCGGAAGGCCCTGACCGCATGGCGCGCCGGGTGCCAGCCCAGCGCCATCGGGGCCAGCGCATAGACGATGCTGACCAGCCGCAGCGACGGCAACACGATGATCAGCGCGGCCGTCGCGAAGGTCAGCGGCAGCATCATGCCCGAGGAGAAGGCCAGCACCGCATCCAGCAGCGAGGAGCGGCGCACCATGCCACCGGCGCTGAGTTCGAGGAACGGGAAGAAGACCGCCGCCACCATCAGCACCAGCGCCGTGGCGGCCAACATCACGATCCGGGTCATCGCCTGTTCGCGCGGGGCCATCAGGACCGTGCCGCAGCGGCTGCACCGGGCTTGCGCGCCGACCGGCACGGGGGCATCGACCTGCAACGCGTCGCAGGTCGGGCAGGCGATCAGCCTGTCGGGGTCGAGCGTCTCGTGCCGGAGGGAGCCGGTGATCGCGCGCAGGGGGGCCGGAGAGTCGATGGCGTCAGTCATGGCACCAGTGTCTAGGTCGCGCGCGACAGATGCAAGGCGGCCCTGACGGGAACGTGATCGCGCAGAGGCGTTTTGGCGCAGCGCCGCCACCGCAGGAGGTCTCCGCCGGGCATCGCGCGGCGTTGCAGGACGGGGCCGATGCTGTAGCCTTGGGCTTGCCCGGCACGATTGCGGGCGCAGCGAGAGGCAGGACGATGCGCAAACCCCAAAGCGTCAAGGCGCTGGACGATCTGGGCCGCGTGCGGCTGTCGCCGTCCTTCTACATGCGGGATTTCCTGCACAGCGAGGTGGCGGCCTTCCACGGGATTCCCAACATCCCCGACGATCCCGATCTGGCCATCGCCGCCGGACGCAGGCTGTGCGCGGATCTGCTGGAGCCTTTGCAGGCGACCTTCGGGCGCATCGCCATACGCTCGGCCTATCGGGCGGCGGCGGTGAATGCCTTTTGCAACGCCCAGCAGCGGGCGGGCAAGGCGGGGTATCCCTGTGCCTCCAATGCCGCGTCTGCGGCCAATCACATCTGGGATCTGCGTGACGGGGCGGGCCGGATGGGGGCCACGGCCTGTATCGTGATCCCCTGGTTCGCGGATCGCCATGCGGCGGGGGCGGACTGGCGCGGGCTGGCGTGGTGGATCCATGACCACCTGCCCTATCACAGCCAGTTCTTTTTTCCGCGCAACGCGGCGTTCAACCTGACATGGCGCGAGGACGCCGAAGGCCGGATCGACAGCTATATCGCCCCGCGCGGTTGCCTGACGAAACCGGGCATGGGGAATCACGCCGGTTCCCATGCGGCGTGGTATGAGGGCTTTCCCCCGGTCGCCGGACCGGGCAGATTGGCCTGACATGTCCCGGAGGACCCCATGCCGCTGATCGACCCTGACCGCTGCGCCTTGCTGGTGATCGACCTGCAGGGCCGGCTGATGCCCGCCATCGACCAGTCGGAGCTGCGGCTTGCCAACGCGGCCCGGTTGATCCGCGCCGCCGAGGACCTGAATATCCGCCGCCATGTGACCGAACAGAACCCGCGCGGTCTGGGCGGCACGGTCGCCGCTCTGGACATTCCGGCGGACGAGGCTTTGCCCAAGATGAGTTTCGACAGCCTGCGCGATCCTGCCATCGCGGCGCGGCTGGCCGGTGACACGGCGCTGGTCGTCTGCGGCTGCGAGACGCATGTCTGCGTGTTGCAGACCGTGCTGGGCCTGCGGGCGGCGGGGCGGCAGGTCTTTGTGGTGGCCGATGCCTGCGGATCGCGCACCGAGGCCAACCGGCAGGCGGGGCTGGCGCGGATGCAGGCCAACGGGGCCGAGATCGTCACGACCGAGATGGTGATCTTCGAATGGCTGGGCAGTGCCGATCATCCGGCCTTCAAGGCGCTGATGCCGCTGATCAAGTAGGCGCAAGCTGGCAAAGGGCACCGACTCGGTTGACAGGTGAACCGGCGCGGCGCGAACCTTCGGCATGGGACAGGATGGACCTGACCCGATGAACCGGAGATTGAAGCGATGTGCCATGCCTGTGTGATGACTTCAGTGAAAGACCGGATGTTGAGCCGCCGCGATCTGTTTCGCGGCACGGCTGCCAGCGCGGCGGCGGTGGCCCTTGGGGGGCTTGGAGGCGGCGCGTTTTTGGGGGCGCGGCCCGTGGCCGCCTCCACCCATTCCAGCGTGGCCGACATGACCCATACGATCCACCCCGATTTTCCGACCTTCTTCGGCGATCAGCAGTTCTTCGAGGAGCAGAAGTTCAATTTCGCCGAGCACAGCTTCAACCTCAAGGAATTGCGGATCAACGAACACACCGGCACGCATATGGACGCGCCGCTGCATTTCTCGGCGGATGGCACCTCGGTGGACGAGATCGCGGTGGAGAACCTGATCGTGCCGCTCTGCGTGGTGGATATCCGCGCCAAGGCGGCGGCGGATGCGGATGCGCAGGTGACGCCCGATGACCTGCAAGCCTGGATCGACGCCAATGGTCCGATCCCGGACCGCGCCTGCGTGGCGATGAATTCGGGCTGGGGCGCGTTCGTCGATGACCCCAAGTTCCGCAACCCGGATGCCGAGGGCAAGATGCATTTCCCCGGCTTCCATGTGGAGGCGGCGCAGATGTTGCTGGAAACGGGGGCGGCGGGTATCGCCAGCGATACGCTGTCGCTGGATCACGGCATCTCGCCGGATTTCGCGGCGCATTATGCGTGGTTGCCGCAGAACCGCTGGGGCATCGAATGTCTGGCCAATCTGGATGCGGTGCCCGCCGCCGGGGCCACGCTTGTGGTGGGCGCGCCCAAGCATCGCGGCGGCACGGGCGGGCCTGCGCGTATCTTCACCCTGATCTGATGACTGCCGGGGCGGGCCAGGGCCCGCCCCGACCCTTGCAAGGAGCGCCCGATGGCCACTGTCACCCCCCCTGCCGATCCCGAATCCGATCCCCGCGTCAAAGCGGTCTTCGACGATATCCGCGCCACGCGGAAATCGGATTTCATCAACAATGTCTGGCGCTATCTGGCGTTCGACCCCGGCCTGCTGGAGGAGGTCTGGCGGGATGTGAAGGCGGTGCTGGCCACGCCCTCGGCCCTTGATCCCAAGGTCAAGGAGATGATCTATGCCGCCGTGTCCATCGCCAATGCCTGCGATTACTGCACCCATTCGCATCTGGCATCCGCCCGCGCCAAGGGGATGACGGCGGCGGAACAGGCGGATCTGTTGCGCGTGGTCGCCACGGCGGGCAAGACCAACCATATCCTGAACGCGATCCGTCCGCCGATCGACGATGTGTTTCTGGGTGAAAAGGGCTGATCCCGGACTGATTACCGACTGATCCCCGGCCGTGCCGGTCGGCGGTGAACCGCCCGTTCCCCCGCCGGAACGGGCGCTACACGTCAATGTGACGGAACGGATCTTCCGCATTTTGCGTTATACCTCCAGATGAGCCACGTCATCGGCGACATGGCCTGCCCCGCAGGCCCAGCACAAAGGCATTATTGAGATATGACACGCAGAGCGTTGAAGACCACGACAGCCAGTATCCTGGCCCTGTCCCTGATCCAGCCCTATCCGGCCATGGCGCAAATCCGTGCGGTGAATCCGCAGATTGCACAACACTCCAGCGCCCAAACCGGCACAGAACGCCTTTTTCTTGCGCAAGCCGAGGTTCCGACCTGCTTCACCAATGGCGAGGTGGACACGGCGCGCTGCGATATCGACATGCTGCGCGCCGAGTTGGAGGCGCTGTTGCAGAACGGTCTGGCCGAGGATCGCCCCGCCGAGGATGAGGCGACCGCCGCCCTGAGCGCGGATGAGCGGATCGGGCTGCTGAGTGCCGCCATCGAGGGTGCGGAACGCGAGGCCGCGATCGAGGCGGAGCGGATCGCCGCCGCCGAGGCCGAGGCCACAGCCGCTGCCGAAGCGGAAGCCGCGGCGCGCGCAGAGGCAGAGGTTGCCGCCGCCGCGCAGGCGGAGGCGGAGGCCGCAGCATTGGCCGAGGCCGAGGCTGCCGCCGCTGCGGAAGCGGAGGCCGCCGTTGCGGCTGAGGCCGAGGCGGAAGCTGCCGCCCGTGCCGCCGCCGAAGAAGCCGCCGCTGCGGCCGCCGCTGCCGAGGAGACCGCCGCAACCGAGGCGGCCCGCGTGGCGCAGGCCGAAGCCGAGGCCGAAGACGCCGTCGCGGCGGAAGCCGAGGCCACCGCAGAGGTCGAGGCCGCAACGCCCGCAGAGGGCGACGCCAGCGCCGAGGCCGACGCCCTGCGCGAAGCCTTGGCCGCAGCCGAAGCCGAAGCAGCCGAGACCGCAGAGACCGAAACCGCAGCCCCCGCAGAGGAGGCTCCGGCAGAGGAAGCCCCGGTCGCCGCAGATGCGGAAACGCCCGCAGAGCAGGCACCTGTTGCGCAGACCGCCGAGGCGGCAGCGCCCGCAGAAGAAGCCCCTGTCGAGGCCACATCGACCCCGCAGGCCGAAACGCTTGTGACGACCGAAGAAGAGGCCGAAGCCTCGGAATTGAAGGATGCCGAGATCCTGGCCGAGCAGGAGGCCGCCCAGACGCTGGGTGCCGTGGCCAGTGCCGTGGCGGATGAAACGGTCGCCGATACCGCAGGGGCCGCCGACAGCGCAGCCCCCGATGCCGCACCTGCGCCCGCCCCCGCCGCAGAGGTGACCACCGAAGTCGTGACCGCGCAGGATGTCCGCAGCAGCGATCAGGAATTCACTGCCCCCGCCATCACCAGCGCGGATGCGCCGCGCGCCGAAAGCAGCGGCCTGTCCAATCTGGAAAAGGCCGGATTGCTGGCGCTAGGGGCGCTGGCCGTGGGCGCGATCATGTCGAACGGGCAGCGGGTCGCCGCCACATCGGGCGACCGGGTGATCGTCGAGGACAACTCGGGCCGGTTTCAGGTTCTCAAGGATGATGACGCGCTGATCCGCCGTCCCGGGTCGACCGTGGAAACACGCCGCTTCGACGATGGTTCAAGCACGACTACCACGACCCGCGAGGATGGCAGCCGCGTGGTGACGATCCGCGACGCGTCGGGCCGGGTGTTGCGCCGGTCGGTCTTTGACCTGAGCGGGCGCGAGACGCTGCTGATCGACGATATCGCCACGGTGGAGCCGGTGAATGTATCCACCCTGCCCCCGGCCCCGCGCGTGAATTTCGGCGCGACCGACCGTGACGCGCTGGCCGCGGCCCTGCGTGAGGCAGAGTTGCGCGATCTGGGCCGGACCTTCAGCCTGCGACAGGTCCGCGAGATCGTGGAGGTCCGCGAACTGGCCCCGCAGATCAGCATCGAGGACGTCACCTTCCGCACCGGGTCGGCGGCGATCGAGCCGTCCGAGGCCGAGCAGCTGCGCGAGATCGGCAACCTGATGCGCCAGATGATCCGCGACAACCCGCGCGAGATCTTTCTGGTCGAGGGCTATACCGATGCGGTGGGCGGCGCGGCCTTCAACCTGCTGCTGTCGGACCGTCGCGCCGAAAGCGTGGCGCTGGCGCTGACCGAGTATTTCGACGTGCCGCCCGAAAACATGGTGGTGCAAGGCTTCGGCGAGCGGTTCCTGAAGATCCCCACGCTGGAGGGCGAGCGTCAGAACCGCCGTGTGGCCGTGCGCCGGATCACCGATCTGATCGCACTGCGCTGAGGCACGAGGTCTTGTGACAGGTTGACGGCCCGCCCTGACAGGCGGGCCGTTTTCATGGGTGCGTTTTCAAAGGCACGTCAGGTCACGCCATAGGCGTGGAGAAACCTGTCCACCGCCCGCGCGATTGCCTGCGCCGGATCGTCGGGGGTCGGCACCTGATAGATGTGGCGGCGGATGCCGATATAGACGATGCCGCCGTGCAGGTTCCAGATATCCTCCATCTGCGGATCGACCGGGCCGGGGGCGGCGGCGGTGATCTCGTCCAGCAGCGGATGCAGGATCACCGTGCCCATGTGGTGCAGGTAGCGGCGGTTCAGTTCCGCCCCGGCGAGGCCCGAAAACATGAATATCCGCATCCATTCATATTCGAAGATGAGCTGGCTGTATTCGGTGTAGAAGGTCAGGAGCCGGTCGCGCAGCGGCACGGACCTGTCCGTCAGGCGGCTGGGCCAGTCGGGTGAAAGCCGGTCGAGATAGACATGTTCGTAGACGGCCTCGATGATCTCGGCCTTGTTGGCGAAATAGTTGAACAGAAGCGACTGGGTGATGCCCAGACGCTTGGCCAGATCGCGGGTTTTGCCGTCCAGCCCCACATCGGCGAAAAAGGTCACCGCGCCTTCGACGATCTGGCGGCGGCGTTCCTCGGGATGCAGGCGACGCCGCTCGACCGGCTCTGCGGCGGCAATATCGGGCGAGGTTTGATCCATGCAATTTCCTTACGGCCAACGCACCCAGAGGTAGCGTAAAAAATACTTCTTGCAAAACTATGCGATTTATAGATCATTCGATCAATAGGGTTGATCAGATGATCAACAAGCCTGTGGAGGCAGGCACCTGTAAGGGAGGATTTCGCATGAAGGCTTTGGCGGGCGGCTATGCCCGGGCAAGGGATGTGGCGCACGCGCTGGATCTGCTGGCGGGTGCCGAGGGGATGGGCCGCGTGCTGGCGGGCGGGCAGAGCCTGATCGCGGCGATGAACATGCGGCTGAGCACGGGCGACATGCTGGTCGATATCTCGCGCATCGCCGATTTGCGCGGCGTGACGGTCGAGGGGGGCACCCTGCGGATCGGTGCGCTGACGCGCCATGCGGATATCGGCACGGACCCTCTGGTGGCGGAACACGCGCCCTTGCTGGTGCAGGCGGTGCATCACATCGCCCATGCGGCCATTCGCAATCGCGGCACCATCGGCGGATCATTGGCCCATGCCGACCCCGCCGCCGAATTCCCCGCCTGCGTGCTGGCGCTTGGCGGCACGGTCCATCTGCAAGGCCCGGACGGGATGCGCGCGGTTGCGGCGGAGGATTTCTTCATCGACGTGTTCGAGACCGCGATCGAGGAAGGCGAGATCCTGACGGCGATCACCCTGCCCCTGATCGAGGCTGGCGAACGGCACGTGTTGATCGAGACCGCGCGGCGGTCGGGCGATTACGCGCTGGCGGGGCTGTGCCTTGTCAAACGGGCCGCCGGGCATCGCCTGTCGGCCTTCAGCCTTGGCCCCCGCCCTGTTCTGGCCCTCGCCGCCATGGCGCGGCTGGATGCGGGCGATGTGGACGGCGCTGTTCAGGCCCTGCGGGATGAGATCGACCCGCCCTCCGACATGCAGGCCAGCGCCGCCTATCGCCGCCATCTGGCGGGTGTGCTGCTGACCCGCGCCCTGCACGACCTTGAGGGAGAGACCGCATGACCGAGGCGTTTCGCGACCGTATCGATATTTCCCTGACCGTGAATGGCGAACCTGTGGAGGGCCGTGTGCCTGCGGGCCGTCATCTGATTGATTTCCTGCGTCTGGATCTGGGGCTGACCGGGTCCCATGCCGGGTGCGAACATGGCGTGTGCGGGGCTTGCACCATCACGGTTGACGGGCAGGCCGTGCGCGGCTGTCTGATACTGGCCGCGCAGGCCGACGGGGCCGAGGTCTGGACCTTGGAGGGGCTGACGGAGAGCGGGGTGATCCGCGATTTGCAGGAGGCTTTCGTGGCGCGCAACGCCTTGCAATGCGGCTATTGCACACCCGGCATGCTGGCCTCGATCAAGGAATTGCTGGACATGGGCGGCGTGCCGGACCGGGCCGCGATCCGCGAGCATCTGTCGGGTAATTACTGCCGCTGCACCGGGTATGAGGCGATCATCGACGCGGTCGAGACCGTGGCGCAGGCACGTGCCGGAAAGGGGGCAGCATGACCATTTCCTTCGGCAATCCGGACCGGCCCAACAGCTATATCGGCAAGACCGTCCCGCGCCCCAATGCGCCGCGTCTGGTGCAGGGCCGTGGCAAGTATGTGGATGACATCGTGCTGCCGCGGATGGCGCATGTGGTCTTTGTCCGCAGCCCCCATGCCCATGCGAAGATCGGGGCGATCGACACCGCCGAGGCGCAGGCCGTCAAGGGCGTGCTGCGCATCTTTACGGGCGCGCACATCGCCGAGGTCTGCACGCCTTGGGTCGCCGTTCTTGCGCATCTGAAGGGGCTGAAATCCCCGCCGCAGCACGCTTTGGCGGTGGACCGCGCCTGCTGGGTCGGTGATCCGGTCGTGGCAGTGGTCGCCACATCGCGTGCTGCCGCAGAAGAGGCCGCCGCCTTGGTCGAGGTGGATTATGATCCCCTGCCCGCCGTCACCGACATGATGAGCGCGCTGGATGCGGAAACCCCCGTGCTGCACCCCGACATGGGCGACAACCTGGCCTTTCGCCGCCTGCACGAGGAAGGCGATGTGGAGGCCGCGTTTGCCGGTGCCCACAAGGTCGTGGAGGCGCGGTTCAAGACCGCGCGCCATACCGGCGTGACGCTGGAGCCGCGCTCGATCCTGGTGGACTGGAACCCCGCCGAGGGGCAGATGACGGCCTGGCACGCCACGCAGGCCCCGCATATGATGCAGACGGTCTTTGCCAAGCATCTGGACCTGCCCGAGGGACGGGTGCGGGTGATCTGCGACGATGTGGGCGGGTCCTACGGGATCAAGGTGCATGTCTACCCGGACGAGGTGGCGACGGCGGCGATTGCCAAGATCATGGCGCGGCCCATCAAGTTCGTGGCCGACCGGCTGGAAAGTTTCACCACCGACATTCACGCCCGCGACCACGAGATCGGGGGCCGGATCGCGGTGGACAAGGAGGGCAAGATCCTTGCCATGGATATCGACGACTGGACCGCGATCGGCGCCTATTCCGTCTATCCGCGCACATCCGCGATCGAGGGCAACCAGGTCGTGAACCTGTGCGGCGGGCCTTATGATTTTGCCAATTACCGCGCGCAGACCTCGGTCGTGTTCCAGAACAAGACGCCGACCTGCCAGTATCGCGCGGTGGGGCATCCCATTGCCGTGGCGGTGACCGAAGGGCTGGTCGATATGGCGGCTGCCGCCATCGGCATGGACCCGGTCGAGATCCGGCGGCGCAACATGTATGCCGATGACGCCTATCCGGTCACCTCGCCCGCCAAGATGCGGTTCGAGGGGCTGTCGCATCACGCCAGCATGGACAAGCTGATGGCGCTGATGGACTACGAGGGGCTGCGGGCCGAACAGGCGGAACTGCGCAAGAAGGGCATTCACCGCGGCATCGGGATCGCCAGTTTCATCGAACTGACCAACCCGTCCCCGTTCATGTACGGGATCGGCGGGGCGCGGATTTCGGCGCAGGATGGCTGCACCGTGCGGATGGACCCGGACGGGTCCATCGTGGCGCTGTCCGGCGTGACCGAGCAGGGTCAGGGCACCGAGGCGATGCTGGCGCAGATCGTGGCCGAGGGTGTCGGGGTCGCGCCGTCGAAAGTGCGGGTGATCACCGGCGACACGCAGGTCACGCCTTACGGTGGCGGCACATGGGCGTCGCGCGGGGCGGGCATTGGCGGCGAGGCGGCGCTGCAATCGGCGCTGGCGCTGAAGGCGTCGATCCTAGAGGTGGCGGGGGCGATGCTGCAATCGCCTGCTGAGGCGCTGGATATCCGCGACGGCCAGGTGGTGGACACGGCCACCGGCGAGGCGCGGATGCCTTTGGAGGAGTTGGGGCGTATCGTCTATTTCCGGGGCGACACCCTGCCCAAGGGCCTGCCGCGCGAACTGGTGCAGACGCGCCATTTCATCACCTCGGACTATCCCTTTGCCTTCACCAACGGGGTGCAGGCCAGCTATCTTGAGGTCGATACCGGCACAGGCGAGGTCAAGCTGCTGAAACACTGGTGCGTCGAGGATTGCGGGCGCATCATCAACCCGCAGCTTGTGGATGAACAGATCCGGGGCGGGATCGTGCAGGGTCTGGGCGGTGCTTTGTATGAGGAAATCCACTATGATGCGGATGGCCAGCTTCTGAACGGGTCGATGGCCGACTACCTTGTGCCGATGGCCGCCGAAATGCCCGACATGGTGATCGGCCATGTCGAGACGCCCACGATGGAAAGCGCCCTTGGCGCCAAGGGCGCGGGCGAGGCCGGCACCGCCGGGGCCCCCGCCGCCGTGATGAACGCCATCAACGACGCGCTGCGCCCGATGGGGGCGCAGGTCACCGCCATGCCTTTCACGCCGGAGCGCATCCTGCGCGCGATGGGACAGATCGAAGACTGACGAAACCGCAGCGGGCAGAGGAGGCGCGCTGCAAACGGGAGGAACCATCATGAAGTTCACGACACTTACAGCGGCAACCGCGCTGGCCGTCTTTGGCGCGGGCTGGGCGCAGGCGCAGCAGAGCATCACGGTCAATATCGGATCGAGCCACCCGGAGGCGAATATCTGGGTCTATGCGATGAAGAACGCCTTTCAGCCCGAGGTGGATCGCATCCTGGCCGAAGGCGGCGAATACAAGATCACCTGGAACGAGGCCTACGGCGGCACGCTCTACAAGTTCACCGACACCCGCGAGGCGGTGATGGACGGGATCGTGGATGTGGGCATGGTCGGCACCGTCTGGGAAGGCGCGAACATGCCGCTTCAGAACGTGACCTATTTCACGCCCTTCGCCACGCCGGATCACAAGATGATCATCGAGATCTTCGACGATCTGAGCGAGACCCTGCCCGAGCTGCGCGACAGCTGGGCCGAGAACAACATGGTGCACCTGTCCTCGCTGATTACCGACAGCTATGACATCTATGCCAACTTCCCCGTCAACAGCATGGCGGATCTACAGAACCGCAAGCTGAACGCGCCGGGCACCTCGGCCAACTGGTTGCAGGGCACCGGGGCCACGCCCGTCGATGGGGCGCTGACCACCTATTACACCAATATCCAGACCGGCGTGACCGAAGGGGCGCTGTCCTTTGCCTCGGGCATCCTGCCGACGCGGGTTTATGAGGTGGCACCCGAACTGACCCGGGTGGGCATCGGGTCGATGTATTTCGGCGGGATCGCGGCCAACAAGGACTTCTTCGAGGGTCTGCCCGAACCCGTGCAGGCGGCCTTCCGCGACGCGGCCAAGGCAACATCCGTGGCGCATGGCGATTATGTGCAGCAACTGGCCGACCGCGCCATGACCGAGATGCAGGCCGCCGGTCTGACCGTGCACGAACTGCCCGCCGACCAGAAGGCGGCATGGGTCGAGAACCTGCCCAATATCGTGGCACCCTGGCTGGAGCAGACCGGCGAAGCGGGCAAGACCGTCCTCAAGGCCTATTTCAGCGCCCTGCGCGAGCGCGGTGCCGAACCGTTGCGGGCCTGGGACGAAGGTCTCTGACAGGGTAGACACCCACGCGACATGCGCCCGCCCGGACCTGTCCGGGCGGGTGTCCCACTGAAAAGGGCCGGCACGGAAAGGCACTATATGTCAGGGCAGGACAGAACAGGGCCGGGCGCGTCCCCGTCCTTCGCGCAGGCCCCCGTCGGGGTCACACTGGGCGTGGCGGCGGCGGTGCTGTCCAGTATCGGCACGGTCTGGATCGCGGGGCTGATGTTTCTGGTGGTGGCCGATGTGATCGGCCGCAATTTCATGAATGCCCCCATCACGGGCGTGGCCGAGATCGCCGGGCGTTCGGTTGTGGCCATCGTCTTTCTTCAGGTCTCGCATGCGATCATGCAGGGGCGGCTGACGCGGGCGGATTTCCTGATCCGCGGGATCGGCGCGCGCCTGCCGGTGCTGCGCACGACGCTGGAGCGCGGCTTTTCGATCTTCGGGGCGGTGGTCTTTGCGCTGATCGTCTGGGCCTCCTGGGGCAAGACGATGTCAAGCTGGACCACGGCGGAATTCTTCGGGGTGCAGGGGGTGTTCACGATCCCGACCTTCCCCTTCCGCGCGATCACCATCATCGGCGCGACGCTGGCCTGTCTGACCTGCCTCTACCGCGCCGCCCATCTGGATGACAGCAGCAAGGCCGACGCGTCATGACCACTCTTGCCATCGGCTTTGTCCTGATCGTTCTTCTTGTGGCGCTGGTCCTTCTGGGGATGCAGATCGCCTATGCGCTGTTCGGCGTGGCCTTCATCGGCATCTGGATCATCCGCGACAATATCGACCTCGGGTTCCGGATGCTGGAACTGACGGTCTATAGCGGGATCGCGGATTACCTTTTCGCCACCATCCCGCTGTTCGTGTTGATGGGGCTGCTGGTCAGCGTGTCCAACGTGGGCCGCGATACGTTCGAAGTGGCCGAGGAATTGCTGCGCCGGGTGCTCTGCGGTCTGGGTGTGGCGACGGTGGCGGCCAATACGGTCTTTGCTGCCGTGACCGGCGTCTCAATCGCATCGGCGGCCGTCTTTACACAGGTGGCCGTGCCCGAGATGACACGCCACGGCTATCGCCCGGCCTTTGCGGCAGGCACGGTGGCGGGGTCGTCGGTGCTGGGCATGATGATCCCGCCGAGCCTTCTGCTCATCATCTATGGCGTGCTGGCCGAGGTGTCGATCGGCGGCATGTTCATCGCGGGGATCGTGCCGGGCCTACTGATGGCGATGGGCTTTGTCGTGATGCTGATGCTGATGGCCTTGCTGGCGCCCAAGTTCGTCTTTGTCGACGCCGCTGCGGCGCGGAGCAAGCGGCTGGACCGGAACGGGCCCAAGATGCCCTTGCGGGTGATGCTGTCCAAGCTGGTGCCCATCGTGGTGCTGGTGCTGCTGGTGCTGGGGGGGCTTTATACCGGGTATTTCACGCCCACCGAGGCGGGCGGCGTGGGGGCCTTCGGCGCGCTGGTGATCGCGTTGGCGCGGCGCAGTCTGGACCGACGCAAGATGTGGGAAGTGCTCAAGCAGACCGGCACGATTTCGGTGTCTATCCTGCTGTTGCTGATCGCGGCCAGTTTCTATTCGCGGATGTTGTCCATCGCGGGCCTGCCCGCCGCCATTGCCGATCTGGTGCAGGCGGGCGGGTTCAGCCCGCTGGGGTTCCTGTTCCTTTATGCGGTGATCATCCTGCTGATGGGGATGATCCTCGACAGCACCTCGATCCTGTTGATCATGGTGCCGATTGCGGCCCCCATCGCGCAGAGCCTGGGGATCGACCTGATGCAGTTCGGGATCGTGACCGTGATCGCGGTCGAGATCGGCTTGCTGACGCCGCCCTTCGGGATCTCGGTCTTTACGGTGCACAACACGCTGGACAGGCCGGATGTGAAGGTCGAGCAGATCTTCGCGGCGACCCTGCCCTTCATCGCGGTGATGCTGGCGGTGCTGCTGCTGGTGGCGCTGGTGCCGGCCACGGCGACGGTGTTCCTGTAAGGGGCGCGCGGCACCCTCGGCGCTGGATCTATCGCGACCCCATGGGCAGGTGCAGGACCAGTGCGGGGAAGAAGATCACCAGAATTAGCGCCGCGATCTGGATCAGCACGAAGGGCATGACCCCCTTGTAGATGGTCGTGATTGGGATATCCGGTGCGATGCCGCGCAGGTAGAACAGCGCATAGCCGAAAGGTGGCGTCAGGAAGGACGTTTGCAGGTTCACCGCCAGCGCGATGGCGAACCAGATCATCACCTGCTCGGACGGCATCCCGAAATCCAGCAGCGCCACCACGGGGGCGACGATGGGGACCACGACCAGCGTGATCTCGACCCAGTCGAGGAAGAAGCCCAGCAGGAAGATCAGCGCCATGATGATGAAGAGCACCCAATAGGGGTTCGCGTCATGGATGTCGAAGATCTGCAGGATCATGGCGTCGCCGCCCAGGCGGCGGAACACGACCGAGAAGATCGACGCGCCGATCATGACGAAAACGATCATGGCAGTGGTTCTTGTCGTCTCATGGACAGCGCCTTGCAGGGCCGGAAAGGTCAGCTTGCGCGACATCAGCGCCAGCAGCAGCGCCCCGGCGGCCCCGATGGCGGCGGATTCCGTGGGCGTGGCGATGCCTGCGATGATCGTGCCCAGCACCGACAGGATCAGCACGAATGGGGCCAAGAGGTCGCGGGTCAGCGCCCATGCGGCGGGCCAGAAGGCGATGGATTCCACCCGTTCCGGCGCGGGCACGCGGTGGGGCGCGAAGATCGCGACGCCGGTCAGATAGAGGAAATAGAGCCCCGCCAGCAGCAGCCCCGGCCCGATGGCCCCCAGGAACAGATCGCCCACGGACAGCCGCATCTGGTCGCCCAGGATGATCAGCATGATCGAGGGCGGCAGCAGGATGCCGAGCGTGCCCGACGAGGCGATGAGGCCGCAGGACAGCTGCATGTCGTATCGCGCCTCGCGCATCGCTGGCAGGGCCATCATCCCCATCATCACGACGGAAGCCCCGATGATGCCCGTGGAGGCGGCCATGATCACGCCGATGATCGCCACGGCGAAGGCATAGCCCCCCGGCACGCCCCGGAACAGGGCGGCGAGCGAGCGCATCAGCCGCTCGGCTATTCCTGAGCGTTCCAGCATCAGCCCCATGAAGACAAACAGCGGGATCGCCACCAGAAGCCAGTTGGTCAGGATGCCCGAATAGATGCGCTGCACGCCCATCGACAAAAAGAGCATCGGCACATCGGCCAGCACGGCGAAGAGGATGCCCACGCCCGCAAGGATGAAGGCCACCGGATAGCCGGAGAACACGCCCGCCATCAGCGCCAGCAGCATCAGCATCGGCCACAGATGTTCGGTCATGGCAGGTCCTTCCGGTCTTTGTCGCTTTGGCCGCGCAGCAGGTCCGCCGCCGTGCCCAGCCCGCGCAGCAGGCCCATCAGGCCCAGAATGGCGAAGGACAGCGGAACCATCGCCTTGATGATCCAGCGGCTGTTCAGCCCGCCCTGGGTGGAGCCCTCGCCTGTGGTCCATGCGGTCAGGGCAAAGGACCAGCCATACCAGGCGATGATCAGGCAGAAGGGCAGCAGGAACAGCAGATCGCCCAGCATCCTGATCCAGAGGCGCTGTCGATCGCTCATCATCAGGGACAGGAAGTCCACCGCCACGTGCTTGTCTTCGCGCAGCGCCCATGCGCCGCCGAAGAGGACCAGAAGGGCGAAGATATACCATTGCAGGTCGAACAGGCCGTTCACGGTCAGGGCGCGGCCCAGCACCGGGATGGGATCATCCCATGCCAGCAGCGTGTTCATCCCCAGCTTGGCGTAGACCACCGCGATCAGGATCGAGGCGATCAGCGGCAGGATCAGCCAACTGACCCATTTGCCGGGCAGGCACAGAAGATCGAGCAATTTTGACAGGATGGCCGACATGTCTTCCCCCTCCCCTCGCAAGGCACAGGGCGGCGCGGGGCCGCCCTGTCAGCGTTCAGTCTATCAAGGGATCAGCGCGGCGGAAGGGCTTGCAGCGCGCTCCATTCACCGACCGAGTCCATGTAGGCGCGCAGCGATGTCAGCGCCTCGGCGAAGATCGGGTCGTTCTGGGCCTGCTCTTCCAGCACTTCCTCGGAGGCGGTGCGCAGGGCGGCGAGCACCTCGTCGGGGAAGCGCTTGATCTCGACGCCCGCCTCGCGGATCGTGGCGATGGCGGCGGCCTGCGCGTTCACCTGATCGTGCAGGTTATAGGCGATGTTGGCGTAGCAGGCTTCCTTCATGATCTCCTGCGTGGCTGCGTCGAACCCGTTCCAGACATCCATGTTGATGATGATGCTGTCCCAGCTGGACGGCTGGTGCCAGCCGGGGAAGTAGTAGTATTTCGTCACGCGCTGAAAGCCGAAGCCCACGTCAAGCTGCGGGGCGGAAAATTCGGCGGCATCGATGCGGCCGGTTTCGAGGCTGAGGAAGATCTCGCCCGCCGGGACCATCTGGGTATTGGCGCCCAGCTTGGCCATGGTCAGGCCGCCAAGGCCCGCGATGCGCATGTTGAGGCCCTTGAGATCCTCGACCGAATTGATTTCCTTGTTGAACCAGCCGCCCGCCTCGGCGCCGACCAGATGGCAGGGCAGAACCTTGACGTTGAGCGGGTCATAGGCCTTCTGGATGATCTCGAGCCCGCCGCCTTCGAACATCCACGCCAGCGCGATGTCGGGGGTGGGGCCGAAGGGCATGGAGCCCACGAGGTTCGCCACCGGGATCTGCTGCGCCCAGTAGCCGATCCAGTCGAAGCCCATTTGCAACGCACCTGAGCTGACGGCACCAAAGACTTCGAACGGGGGGACGAATTCGCCCGCGCCATGCACCTTGATCGAGACATCGCCGCCGGTCATCTTGGACACGCGGTCCGCCCAGAGCTGCGGGCTTGGCCCGATCGAGGGCACGTTCAGCCCGAACACGCTTTGCAGGTCATAGGTCTGCGCCTGCGCCACACCGACAGACACGCCCGTGGTCATCACAGCGGCCAGAACGGCCGCACTCAACACATGTTTCATGGTTTCTCCTCCCTGAAATGCCTGCGCGGTCTGACCCGGCAAGCGGTCTTTGGCATAGCGGGCGGCTCTCCCCGGCCGCTCTCTATTTGTTAGATATAATCAAATACGTTTGCAAGAAACAAATTATTTGCTAGGTACGACCCAAGGATGAACCGGGGAGGACGGGATATGATGCACAGCTTTGACGGTCAGGTCGCCGTGGTCACCGGGGCCGCGCAGGGCAATGGAAAAGCCATTGCCGCCGCTTTGGCGCTGGCCGGTGCCGCTGTCGCCTGCTGCGACATGCAGGCCGATTCGCTGGCGGATACCGTGGCGGGGATCACCGCTGCCGGGGGCCGCGCGCTGGCGGTGGCGCTGGATGTGACCGACCCTGCCGCCTGCGTGGCTGCGGCGGACCGGGTGCGCGCGGAACTGGGGGATGCGGCGGTTCTGGTGAACAACGCGGGGATCATCCGGCGCACGCCGCTGGACGCCGAGAGTTTCGCCGCCGACTGGGACGCGGTCATGGCCGTCAACGCGACCGGCGTGATGCAGGTCAGCCGCGCCTTTCTGGACCAGTTGAAGGCGACGCGGGGCAGTATCGTGAACCTCGGCTCGATCATGTCGGTAACGGCGGGGCCGGGCCTGAGCGCCTATGCGGCGTCCAAGGGTGCCGTGCTGCAACTGACCCGCGCGATGGCGCATGATCTGGCGCCCTTCGGCATCCGCGTGAACGCGATTGCGCCCGGTGTGATCGAGACACCGATGACGCAAGCCACCCGCGCCGACCCGGACGCCATTGGCCGCTTCATGGCCCATACGCCGATGCAGCGCGTGGGCCTGCCCGAAGAACTGGCGGGGCCGGTGCTGTTTTTGGCGTCATCGGCTGCCAGCTACGTGACGGGGGCGATGCTGCCCGTCGATGGCGGATACCTGTCCGCCTGACCAAAGGAAGACCAAGACATGACACGCAAGGAAGTAGACGTTCTGGTGGTGGGATCCGGCGCGGGCGGGCTGGCGACGGCGGTCGCCGCCGCGCATCGCCGCCTTGAGGTGCTGGTGGTCGAGAAGGAGCCGGTCTTTGGCGGGACCACGGCGCGCTCGGGCGGCTGGATGTGGATACCGGGCAACGGGCCTGCGATGCGCGCGGGCGTGGATGACAACGCCGCCAAGGCCCGCATCTATCTGGAACACGAGGCGGGCGCGCATTTCGATGCCCCGCGCGTGGATGCCTTTCTGGAGGCGGGACCGAAGGCGGTGGAGTTCTTCGAGGAGAACACCGCGCTGGCATTCGACCTTGGGCCCTTCTTTGCGGATTATCACCCCGATGCGCCCGGCGGCATGGACGGGGGCCGGTCCATCGTGGCGCGGCCCTTTGACGGGCGCGAGCTGGGGCCCGAGATCAAGCGCCTGCGCCCGCCTCTGGCCGAGATCACCTTTCTGGGCATGATGATCGGGTCGGGCAAGGAGTTGCTGCATTTCTTCAACGTCACGCGCTCACCCGTGTCTGCCTTCTATGTGGGCAAACTGTTCCTGAAATTCCTGCGCGACATGGCCTTTCACGGCCGCCCGATGCGCCTGATGAACGGCAATGCACTTGTGGGGCGGCTGGCGCGGTCGGCCTTTGACAAGGGTGTGCCGATCTGGACCAATGCCCCGGTGCGCGGGCTGATCCGCGACGATGCGGGCCGGGTGATCGGCGCGCGGGTGGACAGCCCGACCGGCCCGGTCGAGGTGATGGCGCGCAAGGGTGTGGTTCTGGCGGCGGGCGGTTTCCCGCAGGATGCGCTGCGCCGCAAGGAGCTGATGCCCCATGCGCCAAGCGGGCATGAGCATGTCTCGCCTGCCCCGCCGGGCAATACGGGCGACGGGTTGCGGCTGGGCGAATCCGTGGGCGCGGTGGTGGACACCTCGCTGCCCCATGCGGCGGCCTGGGTGCCGATCTCGCGGCCGCGCAGGGCCGATGGCACGCTGGGCACGTTTCCGCATTTCGTGGACCGCTCGAAACCCGGCGTGATCGCGGTGACGCGGTCGGGGCGGCGTTTTGTGAACGAGGCCAATTCCTATCACGATTTCTGTCAGGCCATGGTGGCGCGCTGCCGCGAGGAAGGCGGCGAGGGGGCCGAGAACGCGGCGTGGTTCGTGACGGATCACCGGGCGTTTCGCAAATACGGGCTGGGCTTTGCCAAGCCCGCGCCGGTGCCCTTCGGCAAGCTGATCAAGGACGGTTATCTGTTGCAGGGCAAGACCTTAGCCGATCTGGCGGGCCAGATCGGGGCGGATGCCGCGACGCTGGAGGCGACCGTGCGCCGGTTCAACGAGGGTGCGCGGCGCGGCGAGGACCCGGAGTTCGGCAAGGGCACGACCAGCTACAACCGCTCGCTCGGTGATCCCGAGCACGGGCCGAACCCCTGCCTTGCACCGCTGGAGACGGGGCCATTCTATGCCGTGCGGCTCTATGTCGGCGATCTGGGCACGTTCGCGGGGCTGAAGACCAATGCCAATGCCGAGGTGCTGGACGAGGATGGCAAACCGCTGGGCGGGCTTTACTCCGTGGGCAATGACGCGGCCTCGATCATGGGGGGCAATTACCCCGGCGGCGGCATCACGCTGGGCCCTGCCCTGACCTTTGGCTATATCGCGGCCCGGCACATGTCGGGCGCCAATGACTGAGGCGCGCCGCACGCGGGCGGGCATCGCACTGGGCCTTGCGGCGGCGTTCAGCTGGGGCATCTACAACGTGGGCGCCGAGATCGGACAGGCCAGCGGGTTCCGGCCCGCCGATCTGACGCTGCTGCGCTATGGCGGGGCGGCGGTGCTGATGCTGCCCTTGCTGTGGCTTGCCCGGCACAGGTTGCCGCCGCTGCGCCAGATCGCATGGGTGACGCTGCTGATCGGGCCACCCTTCGCGCTGCTGTTCAACCTTGGTTTTCAGCGCGCGCCGCTGTCCCACGCCGTGGTGATCGGGCCAGGAGTGTCGATGCTGATGGCGAATGCGCTGGTGCGCTGGCGCGACGGGATACCGCTGAGCGCCAACCGCCGGATCGGGATGGCCGTGCTGATCGCGGGGCTTCTGGTGATCGCCGCAGATCAGCCTCCACCGAAATCATGGGGCGGATCGGTCCTGCTGGGCGATCTGTGCTTTGTCGGATCGGGGAGCCTGTGGGGGATCTATGTCTATGTCATGGGCCGCTGGCGCCTGCCCCCGATCGAAACCACGGCGGCCGTGGCGAGCCTTGCCACGCTGGGGTTTGTCCCGGTCTACATGATCGTCTGGGGCCTGCCGGAGATGCCTGCCGCGCTCTGGGCGGAACAGGCCTTCTATCAGGGCGTGGTCGGCGGCTGTCTGGCCTTTGTCGCCTTTGCCGCCGCCGTGGGGCGGCTGGGCGCGGGGCGGGCGGCGTTGTTTGCGGCGCTGGTGCCGTCCTCGGCCGTTTTGCTGGCGATCCCGCTGACCGGGCAATGGCCCGCACCGCTGCAATGGGGCGGCGTCATCCTGGCCAGCGCGGGGCTCATCATCTCGCTGGACCTGTGGGCCGGGCGCAGGACGCCATTGCCGCAGGCGCAGGGGGGCACTAGTTCTGGGGACTGACAACTGAGGGCGCGGATGTGAGCATCGCAGAGGACAAGCCGGCCAAGGCACAGCGTGGGATCCGGTCGTTGGAGACAGGGGGGGCGATCTTGCGGGAAATGGCGCAGTCGCAAAGCCCGATGAAACTGCGCGATCTGGCCGAGGCGGTGGATATCGCGCCTGCGCAACTGCATCCCTATCTGGTCAGCCTGCGCGCCATCGGCATGGTCGAACAGACGGAAACCGGGCTTTACCAGCTTGGCCCCTTCGCGCTGGAACTGGGCCTGAGCCGGTTGCGCGCGCAGGATGCCTATCAGGAGACGATCCGCCGTGTGGGCGCACTGGCCGAGGAAACGCGGCTGATGGTGGCCCTGTCCGTCTGGGGGCTGCATGGCGTCACGATCGTGCATGTCACCGAGGGCAGCGCGCAGATCCATGCCAACGTGCGCGCGGGTGGCGGCTTTATGATGACCGCCACCGCCACGGGGCGGCTGTTCGCGGCCTTTCTCAGCCCTGCCCTGACCGAACCCATGATCGCGCGCGAGCTGCGCGATGCAGCCACCGGGCAGGCACCGGCCTTTGACGAAGCCCGCTACCGGGCCGAGGTTGCGGCGATCCGCCTGCGCGGCTACGAGACAACGCTGGATGCGCCGATCCCCGGTGTCAGCGCGGTGACGGCCCCGGTTTTCGACTATAGCGGGACGATACAGCTTGCCGTGACGGTGGTTGGGCCCACGGCGCTGATCGACCTTGCGCCGGACGGGCGCACGGTGCGCGCGGTGCTGGAGTTCACGGAGCGGTTGTCGGCTGATCTGGGCTATTCCGCCGCGCATCACGCAGGCGGGCAGTCCCCGCGCTGACCCGCGCCTGAAAACCGGACAAATGCTCGATTCTTTGCCGCCCCATGCGTTGATCCGGCTTGCCAAGGCATGAGGATGACTTAAGCTTCCCGAAGGTAAAGCACTTGGGAAGGGATACCGGAATGACTTGGCTTGCATCCTCGGTCATGGGGCGGCGCGGCGTGGCGCAGGCGCGTGAGGGAAAATCGCATTTTCTGAGCGAGGCGGCGCAGGGGCAGTTTCACTATGTCTATGGCCCCTATGCGACGCCGGTGATGACCATCGCGCCAGGTGACGTGGTGGCGGTCGAGACTCTGGATGCCTTTGGCGGCGCGGTCAAGACCGAGGCCGATCTGCCCTCGAAAGTGCTGAACATGCCTTTCGTGAACCCGCAGAACGGACCGATTGCCGTGACGGGCGCCAAGAAGGGCGATGTGCTGGCGGTGCATATCAAGGACCTTCTGCCGCGCGGGCCGCAACCGGCGGGCACCACGGCGCTGATCCCCGATTTCGGCGGGCTGGTGGCCAGCAGCCTGACGCATCTGAACGCGCCGATTGCCGAGCGTGTTAAGAAGATGGAGGTGACGCCCGACGGGGTGAAATTCTCGGACAGGATCACCCTGCCCTACGAGCCTTTCGTGGGCACGATGGGGGTGTCGCCCGAGATCGAGGCGATTTCCTCGCTGGTGCCGGATTTCTATGGCGGGAACATGGACCTGCCCGATGTGGCGCCGGGGGCGGTGATCTATTTCCCAGTGCAGCGGGATGAGGCGTACTTTTATATCGGGGACTGTCACGGACGGCAGGGCGATGGCGAGCTGTGCGGCGTGGCGGTGGAAATCCCGGCCACGGTGACAGTGCAGATCGACCTGATCAAGGGCTGGTCCATCCCCGGCGTGCGCCTTGAGACCGAGGATTTCATCATGTCGGTGGGCTCTGCCCGCCCGATGGAGGATGCGGCACGGATGGCGTATCGAGACCTGATCCGCTGGATGGTCGAGGATTACGGGTTCGAGGAATCCGAGGCGTATTTCCTGGCGACACAGGCCGGGAAGATGCGCGTGGGCAATATGGTGGACCCGAAATATTCGCTGGGTGCGTCGATGTTGAAGAAATATCTGGGCTGAGAAGGACAACGGAACATGGATCTGGGATTGAAAGGCCTGCGCGTGCTGGTCACGGGCGGCACCAAGGGGATCGGCCTGAAGTGCGCCGAGATTTTCGCGGCCGAGGGTGCGGCGGTATCGGTCTGCGCGCGCGATGCGACCGGCGTGACCGCGACGGTCGAGGCGCTCAAGGCCAAGGGCGCCCATGCCTTTGGTCGTGCGGTGGATGTGTCCAACGCCCATGCGCTGAAATCATGGGTGCAGGACAGCGCAGCCGCCCTTGGCGGGATCGACATCGTGGTGGCGAACGTATCGGCGCTTGCCGTGGCGGATGACGAGGCCGCATGGCAGGCGGGATATGAGACGGACATGATGCATTCGGTGCGTCTGGTGAATGCCGCGATGCCTTGGCTGGAAAAATCAGATGCGGCCTCGATCACGCTGATCTCATCCGTCTCGGGGCGTGAGATCGACTTTACCGGGCCTGCTTACGGTGCCTTCAAGGCCGCCTTGGTGCATTACGCGCAGGGTCTGGCGATGAAGCTGGCGCCCAAGGGGATCCGCGCCAATACGGTGTCGCCGGGAAATACCTATTTCGACGGCGGCATCTGGCAGTCGATCGAAAAGAACAACCCCGACCTGTTCGCCGAGGCGCTGGGGATGAACCCGATGGGCCGCATGGCCAAGCCGGAAGAGATCGCGCGGGGTGTGGTCTTCCTCGCCTCGCCCGCGTCCAGCTTTACCAGCGGCACCAATCTGGTGATCGACGGGGCGCTGACCAAGGGCGTGCAGCTTTAAGCGCGATTACGCCTCAAAGACTTCAGGCCCTGTCACCACGGTGGCGGGGCCGTCGAGCAGGTGGCCAGCGGCGGCAAAGAAGCCTTGCGAGCCTGCCCCGTTGTTGTGCCGGTCCATCGCGGCGCGGTCGGCAAAGCGTTCATGGGTAACGAAAAGGCAAGGATCGTCGGCGGATTGGGTGACGTAGAAACTGGCCGTGTCCGGTTCATGCGCGCGGACGAGGTCGCCCACGTCGCGCAGCGCCGCCTTCACCGCATTCTCATGACCCGCTTTGGCGCGCAGGATCGCTGTCAGGGTGAACATCGGTCTTTCCTTTCCTGATCAGGTGGTCAGGCCCAGATCGGCCATCATCTTGTCGCGCATGATGAATTTCTGCGGCTTGCCGGTGACGGTCATCGGCATTTCAGGCACGAACCGGACGTAGCGCGGTACCTTGTAATGGGCGATCTTGCCACGGCACCAGTCGCGCAGCCCCTCTTCGGTCATGGACGCGCCGGGGCGCAGGATGATCCAGACCGCGACCTCCTCGCCGTATTTGGGATCGGGCAGGCCGAAGACCTGCGCCTGCGAAATATCGGGATGGGTGGTCAGAAACTCCTCGACCTCGGCCGGATAGACGTTTTCGCCGCCCCGGATCAGCATGTCCTTGGACCGGCCCGTGATGCGGCAATAGCCTTCGGCGTCGATGGTGGCGAGGTCCCCGGTATGCATCCAGCCGCGCTGGATCGCCTCGGCGGTGCGCGCGGGGTCGTCCCAATAGCCCTTCATCACCAGATAGCCGCGCGTCAGCAATTCACCCTGCTGGCCGACAGGAAGCGTATGCCCGTCCGGGCCCACCACCTTGCATTCGGCATGGGGCTGGATGCGCCCCACGGTGGACACGCGGCGGTCTATCGGATCATCCACGGCGGATTGGAAAGAGATCGGGCTTGTTTCGGTCATGCCGTAGCCGATGGTGATCTGGCGGCAATGCATCCGCTCCATCACGCGGCGCATCAACGGTTCGGGGCATGGTGCCCCCGCCATGATGCCGGTGCGTAAGGAGCGCATGTCGAAACTGTCGAATTCGGGGTGATCCAGCATGGCCTGGAACATCGTCGGCACGCCGTGCAGGGCGGCGCAGCCTTCGGCGTCGATGGCGGCCAGCGTGTCGCGGGCGTCGAACGCCTCGCCGGGGATGACCATGGTCGCGCCATAAGCGCAGGCGGCCAGATTGCCCAGCACCATGCCGAAGCAATGGTAGAAGGGCACGGGGATGCAGAGCCCCTCGCCCGGTTGCAGGCGCATGGCGCGGGCGGTGGAAATCGCGTTGTTCACGATATTGCGGTGGCTGAGGGTTGCGCCCTTGGGCGCGCCCGTGGTGCCAGAGGTGAACTGGATGTTGATCGCGTCATCGGGGTCGAGGCTGGCGCTGATCGCATCCAGCCGGGTGCGGACGGCGCGGTTGCCACGGTCCATCACCTCGTCAAAGGACAGCGCACCGGGGCGCGGTTTCGGGCCAAGCTGGACCACAGCACGCAGCTTGGGCAGGCGCGCGGCGTGCAGGCGGCCCGGCGGGCATGTGGCCATTTCGGGGGCCAGTTCCGCCAGCATCGCCATGTAGTCCGAGGTCTTGAATTGCGGCGCGACGATCAGGCAGGACACACCCGCCTTGTTCAGCGCATAGTCCAGCTCGGACGTGCGATAGGCCGGGTTGATGTTCACCAGGATCGCGCCGATCCGGGCGGTGGCGAATTGCGCCAGCAGCCATTCGGGCCGGTTCGGGGACCAGATGCCCACGCGGTCGCCCTTGTAGACACCGATGGACAGCAAGCCCGCCGCCAGCCGGTCGATCAGCCGGGCGAATTCGGTATAGCTCCAGCGGTCGCCCGTCTGGCGGAACACGGCTGCGGTGCGGTGACCATGACGGCGCACCACCTCGGCCAGAAAGGCGGGGATGGTCGCGTCGATCAGCGGGCGCTCGGTGCTGCCTGCCACATGTGACAGACCGTTGGCGGGGCGGATACCCGGCCTTGATGTGACCCTTGCCGACATGATCCGCCTAGCCCCCTGCCCTTACATCTTGCGCCAGTCGCCCGCCTGCTCGAAAGCGCCTGCGGCCCGGTAGATCGTGCTTTCCTCGTAGCGCCGCCCGATCAGTTGCAGGCCGATGGGCAGGCCATCGGACATGCCGCAGGGGATCGACATGGCCGGATGACCCGTCACGTCGAAGGGCGAGGTATTGGGCAGCATCTCGAAGGCGCGCTGGACCCAGAGGGCGAGGGTGCTGTCGACGGGCGGCAGCGGGGTCGCCTTCATCGGCGTCGTGGGCATCAAAAGCAGGTCATAGGAGGCGAGGACCTTGTTGTATTCCTCGCGCAGCTGGCGGGACAGGTTCTGTGCCTTGGCGTAGTAGCGGCCCCTTGTGTGTTTCAGGTGATACTGGCCGACCATCATCGAGATCTTGAGCGTGTCGGACAGCTCATCCGCGCGGGAGCGCCAGTTGGAATGATAATCCAGCAGGGAGGTCGTATAGAGCCCTTCCCAGCCGGTCCCGAAGCCGTTGCCGATCATCATCTGGTTGGTCAGACCTTCCAGCCCGATGGGGGTCCAGATCGCGGGGCCATGCAGGTGCCAGGGGATCGAGATTTCATCGACCGTGGCACCCAGACGGCGGAACACCTCGGCCCCGGCACGCACCGATGCATCCACATCCGCCTCGGATTGCGGATGACCGAAGCCTTCCTTGACCACGCCGATCCTGAGGCCCGAGACACCCCGGTTCACGGCGGCGGTGTATTTGTCCGTCACCACGTCATACTGGCGCGGGTCCAGCCCGTCGGCCCCGGCGATCACCTCGAGCATCAGGGCGTTGTCCATCACGGTCTGGGTCATCGGCCCGGTATGGTCGATCGTGGTCTCGATCGGCATGATGCCGGAATAGGGCACAAGGCCGTGGGTGGGTTTCATCCCGTAGACGCCACAGAAAGACGCGGGCATGCGGATCGAGCCGCCCTGATCACCGCCGATGGCCATGTCCACCAGTCCCGCCCCAACCAGCGCGCCGGAGCCGGAGGACGAACCGCCCGCCGAATAGCCGTGCTTGTGCGGGTTGTGCACTGCGCCCGTGGCGTTGGTATGGCTGCCGCCCGAGAGGCAGAAATATTCGCAATGCGCCTTGCCCATGATGGTGGCCCCGGCGTCCAGCAGGCGCGTCACCACGGTAGCGTCGATATCGGGCGTATAGCCCTTGAGGGTGGCGGCCCCGTTCATCATCGGCACGCCCGCGAGGCAGACGTTGTCCTTGAGCGCGATGGTGCGGCCCAGCAGCGGCCCGCGCGGCGCGCCCTTGATCTCGGTCTTCACATACCAGGCGTTCATCGGGTTTTCCTCGGCCGTGGGCCGATAGCCGGATGTGCGCGGATAGAGCACGGGGGGCAGGTAGTCGGGCAGCGAATCCACGATGTCATAGGCATCGAGTGTGCCCTGCATCACGTCCAGAAACTCCTGCACGCGGGCATCCGACATGTGCATGCCCAGTTCTTCCACGATGGTCTTCATTTGGGCATGGGTGGGACGCTGGACGGTCATGTAGGACATCCTTTCTTGCAACGGTGCCGGTGCGGCGGGTCGTGTCGTCTGTTTCGGCGCGGCGCGATCCGCTGTGTGATGCGCGGGCGGTGCGGATGGGCGGTCGGTCTTTGGCGCGGTCACGGGCTTGACCAGCGGCTTGGCAGTCGCGCCTCCGGACGCACCGAAGCCCGTGAATTCCTCGATCAGCGCGGGGTCCGCAGCCTCGGAGCCCGCGACCTCGCCCATGATGCGGCCCTTCTGGATCAGCAGGACGCGGTCCGAGAGCGCGGTGATGAAATCAAGGCTTTGCTCCACCAGAACGATGCTCAGCCCGTCGCGGCGGTTCATTTCCTTGAGCAGGTCGATGATCTCGTCGATGATCGAGGGCTGGATACCCTCGGTCGGCTCGTCCAGCAGGATCAAATCGGGCTCGGACACCAGACAGCGGGCCAGCGCCAGCAATTGCTGTTCGCCCCCCGAAAGCGCGCCGCCGTCCCGTTCGAGTAGGCGTTCAAGGCGCGGGAAGTCGGCCAGAACGCGGTCGACCGCCGTATCCTCGTCCATGTCGTGGGCTGCAACGCCCATCCGCAGGTTGTCGCGCACACTGAGCGTGGGGAAGATGCCCCGCCCCTGCGGCACATAGCCGATGCCCAGTTGCGCGCGGCCCGAGGAGCGCATGCGGACCATGTCCTGCCCGTCGAAGACCATACTGCCGCCGCTGGCCGGGATGATGCCCATCAGGGTTTTCAGCAGCGTGGACTTGCCCATGCCGTTATGACCGAGGACGCCGAGGATCTCCCCCTCGGTCACGGTCAGGTCGATGCCGTGCAGGACGGGAACCCGGCCATAGCCTGCGCGCAGGCCCGAGACTTTCAGAAGCGTACTCATGCCCGGTGCCCCAGATAGACTTCGCGGGCGCGCTTGTCCGCCGAAATGGCGTCCATCGTATCCTCCATCAGGATGCCGCCCTCATGAAACAGCGTGACCGTGCGCGAGATCATGCGGATGAACTGCATGTCATGCTCGACCACGATCAGGGCCGATGTCTTGTTGATCTCTTCGATCAGCTCGGCGGTGCGATAGGTTTCCTCGTGGGTCATGCCGGCGGCGGGTTCGTCCAGCAGCACGAGCCAGGGCTCGGCCGCGACCACCATGCCCAGTTCGACCCATTGGCGCTGCCCATGGGCCAGACGGCCCAGTTGCGTCCGGCGGATATCGCCCAGACGCAGCCGTTCGATGGTCTCGGCGGTCATGGTGCGGGCGCGGCGGTCGTCATGCCAGCGGCGGGCCGAGACCCAGATGTTTTCCTCGGCGGTCAGCCCGTCGAAGACATTGGGCACCTGCGTCTTGATGCCGACGCCAAGGCTCGCCACCTCGAAAGGCTCGGCCCCGGTCATGTCCTGACCACGGATCTTCACCTCGCCCGCCGTGGGGGTCAGCTGTCCGGTGAGGCATTTGAAGAAGGTCGATTTGCCCGCCCCGTTGGGGCCGATCAGGCAGCGCAATTCACGGTCGAACAGGGTGAAATCCACCTGTTCCACCGCCCGGACTCCGCCGAAATGCATGCACAGGCCACGGGTTTCGACGACCACATCTCCTCGTTGGCGGCTCATTCCGTCCCCTCCGCTCTGGCGCTGCGCCGGCGGCGCGTGCGCGTCGAGGCCTTTTTGCGGCGTGCGTTCACCCAGTCGATGATCGTGGGGGCGACGCCCTTGGGCACCAGCAGCACGAAGATGATCAGGATCACCCCAAGGACGAGGTTGTTGTTCAGCAGGCTTTGTCCGCCCAGCGCCGAGGTCAGGTAGAAGAGCGCGAATGTGGCCCCGACCGGACCGATCAGCGTGCCGCGCCCGCCCACGATCACCCAGATGATCGTCAGCGCCGCGTTATAGAGGCTGAACACATCCGGCGTGATCCGCCCCACCCCGTTGCAGAACAGCACGCCGCCGATGGCGGCGATACCGGCCCCGATGGTGAAGATGCCCAGCTTGTAGAGGCGCGTGTCATAGCCCAGAAGTTCCGCGCGCAGTTCGTTCTCGCGGATGGCGACGCAGACGCGGCCGAACTTGGTGTTCACCAGCCAGCCCGCAAAGAGATAGCACAGGATAAGGGCCGCCATCGCGACGTAGAACACATGTTCGGGAAAGAGGAAGGACGTGGGGTTCCACGGCAGGTTTATGGGTGGCGACGACACGCCGTTGAACCCGCCCAGCAGCGCATTGCCGATCTTGTACTCCGGCCCCGATGTGCGCCGGATCAGCGAGAAGAAGATCAGCGTCACGGTCAGGGTGATGACACCCAGATAGACGTCCGACACCCGGCCATAGAAGATGAAATAGCCAAGGGCCGCAGCAAAGGCCGATGTCACAAGGACCGCAACGAGGATCGCCCATGTCGAGCCGCCGAAGTTGATGGCCGAGATGGTATAGGCATAGGCCCCCAGCCCGAAGAAGGCGACCTGTCCGAAGCACAGGATGCCGCCATAGCCCCAGATCAGCGCAAGGCTGAGCGCCAGCACCGCCAGTGCGATGGCCGTGGTCAGGTTGATGATGGTGAAGAGTTGCAGCACCTGCGGCGCGGCGAACATGAACACCAGCCCCAGCAGGGCGTAGAAGAAGGTCGGGCGCATCTGGCGCAACATGCCGCTGTTCATAGCGATTTCCGGAAGAAGCGGCCGGTGATCCCGCGCGGCATCAGGCGCAGCAGGACAATGGCGGCCAGCAGAAGCGCGATCTCGCCGAAGGTCGAACCTGCGATGAAGGAGAAGATGCCGTTGATCCCGCCCAGAAGCACTGAACCGGCGGTCGTGCCCGCGAGGATCGCCGACCCGCCCGAGATCACGGTGATGAAGGCCTTGGCGATGTAGGTGGCCCCGATGGTGGGCAGAACGCCGGTCATGGGGGCGAGCAGCCCGCCCGCGAGGCCCGACACGGCCGCGCCCAGACCGAAGGTGATCATGTAGATGCGGCTGGTGGACACGCCCAGCGACGAGGCCATTTCAGCGTTCTGCATCGTGCCGCGCGCCAGCAGGCCCAGCTTGGTGAAACGCAGGGTCAGCCAGACCGAGAACAGCAGCACGATGGTGATGAGGATGAGGAAAAGCTCGTAGCCGGATGCGGAATAGTCGCCGATCCGCACCACGCCAAGCGGCGGGGACACGGTCGTCCCGGTCGAGGCCCCGAAGATCGAGGTCACAATCCCCACCAGCAGCAGCGACAGGCCCCAAGTGGCCAGCAGCGTGTCCACCATGCGCCCGTAAAGCCAGCGGATCAGCAGACGTTCGACGATGACGCCGATGATCCCGACCACGAGGGGCGCAAGGATCAGCATGGACACCCAGATGTTGATCCCGGCATTCGTGGCCACGACGACCGTGTAGCCGCCCAGCATCAGGAATTCGCCATGCGCAAGGTTGATGACCCGCATCATGCCGAAGATGATCGCCAGACCGAGGCTGATCAGCGCGAGGTTCGAGATCACATAGATCAGCTGGAACAGGACGGCGATGACAAGATCCACGTAGGGCGCTCCGAGGCAAGGGGGTCCGGCCCTGGGGGCCGGACCCGCATTGTGTTATTCGATCCCGGCTGCAGCCAGACCGTTTTCGAAAAGGAAGGTGGACTGATCGGGATTTGCCACCAGGTCACAGACCAGCTGCGTATCCGCAGGCGGCTGGGCCTCGTAGGATTCCACGATGTTCCACTTCTGGTCCTTCAGATCGCCGATGTAGACGTTCATGTTGCAGTGGTTGGTCTGCGCGTCGACCGTCACGGCGCCGGAGGGGCCATTGTAGGTCAGCCCCGAACGCAGCGCCTCGATCACCGGATCGCGGTCCGGCGTGCCAGCCAGCTTCACCGCCTCGGCCCAGAGCATTGCGCCCTCATAGGAGCGCACGGCCAGTTCGTTCATCACGGGCCGCCCTGCTCCCAGACGCGCTTCAAGCCGCGACAGGAATTCGGTGTTGGTCGGGTTGTCCGCGCCTTCGAAATAGGAATAGGACGCGATGATGCCGTCGCCTTCCTCGGCCGAGATCAGCGTCTGCTCGTTGCCGACGCCAAAAGTGGTCGAGGCGATGGGGATCTCCTTGTTCATGCCCGCCGCCGCATACTGGCGGTAGAAGGACACATGCGCGCCACCCACCAGGGCCGAGATCACGAAATCGGGTTTCGCGGTCTGGATCTTGTTGATGGTCGGGCCGAAGTTGGTGACATCCAGCGGGAAGAATTCCACATCCAGTGTCTCGCCACCGTTCTCCTTGACGAAGCGCTGCATCCACTGCGCGGTGATCTGGCCATAGTTGTAATCAGCGGCGACGATATAGACCTTCTTGCCCCATTTGTTCATCGCGTAGGGCACGACCTTGGCCACGGTCTGCGCCGGGGTCGATCCGGTGCAGAAGGTGTTGAAATCGCAGACGCCGCCTTCGTACTGGGTGTTGTAGAAATAGAGAGTCTTGAAGCGCGCCAGCGTCGGGCGGATCGCCTCGCGGCTTGCCGATGTGATACCTGCATGCACCGTATGCGCCCGGTCGCCCGCAGCGGCCTGGGTGGCATATTGGGTGTAGAACTGGATCGTCGACTGGGCGTCATACAATTTCAGCTCGACCTCGCGGCCCAGCAGGCCGCCGGCTGCGTTGATGTCGTCGATCGCCATCTTGGTGGTCTCGGCCATCGGTGCGCCATAGATGTCGAGGCCCCCTGAAAGGTCGAGGATCGAGGCGAAGATGATCTTGTCGCTGCCTTGTGCCCGCCCGATGATCGGGGCCGATGAAAGGGCAAGGGCGGACGACCCGGCCAGAAAACTTCTACGCGAAAAAGTCATGTCAGTCTCTCCTGTTGGGTTGTGACCTCTGCGGTGCCCTTGCCGGGCAAAGCCGCATCAGTCCTTGGATTCGGACGTTTTGCCGTCCGTTTTTGATGATCCTGATTTTCCGCCGCGCGCGGACCCGCTGCTGCGGCGGTCCAGCTGTTCGGTCACGCCGCGCACGCCATCGCCGATGTTCATGCCGACTTCCTCGCCCAGCCGCTGCACGGCAGGCAGTTGCAGCGCCATGGAGAGCACGCCATCCACAAGCTGGTTCACGGTGCCGCCATCGTTGCCGGAGCCGCCCTCGCCACCCGTTCCGCCCGAGCGGCCCATTCCGGTGATGTGGTTGATGCGGATGCTTTCGATCTTTTCGGCGGGCTTGAGCATCCGTTCGACCACTTCGGGCAGGGTGCGGATGCGCGCCTCGTCCAGCTTCATGGCCATCAGTTCGGAGCTTTGGGCATTCTCGGCCTCGATCACGGCGGCGCGGCCCTTCGCTTCGGCCATCAGTTTGGCCTTCTGCGCTTCGGCGCGTTCCAGCATCGCTTTGGCCTCGGCCTCGGCCATGGCCAGAAGCGTGCCCACTTCGGACCGCACGCGGGTGTCATCGACCTCGGCCTGTTCGGCGGCGCGGATCAGGGCCAGCACCTTCTCGCGGTCGGCGGCGGCCTGTTCGCGGATCGTGCGGACCTTTTCCTCGGCCTCGGCCCCGGCGGCGGTGGCGGCGATCGCCTCGGCCTCGGCATGGGCCTCCTCGACGCGCTTGGCGGCAAGGCGCACGGCGTTGTCGGTCTTGGCCAGCGCAGTGGCCAGTTCAGAGGCCAGCGTCTGTTCGCGCAGTTCGCGGTCCTTGCTGATCTCGGTCAGGCGCACTTCGCGTTCGCGGGCGATGCGCGCGGCCTCGCGCCGCTTCTCGGATGTCGCCTGCTCCTCGGCGGTTTCGGCCATGGAGCGGGAGCGCGCGATCTCGATCTCGCGCTGCTGGGTGATCATCGCCTCTTCTTCTTCGCGGCTGATGGTCAGCTTGCGCTTGGTGGCGTCCAACTGGCTCTGGCGGACGGCCACTTCGGCATCCGCCTCGATCACGGCGCGCTCCTTCTTGTTGACCGCGATGATCTCGGCCAGGCGCCGCATACCCAGTGCGTTGAAGGCGTTGTTTTCGTCCAGCGCGTGAAAGGGCGTCTGGTCAATCCGGGTCAGCGAGACGGATTCCAGCAGCAGACCGTTCTGCGCCAGATTGTCGGTCAGCACCTCGGATACTTCGCGCGCATAGCCGGCGCGGTTGTCCTGCAATTCATCCATCGTGTAGCGCGCCGCGACCGAGAGCATTGCATCGACCAGCTTGCCCTCAAGCGTTTCGGCCAGATCGGCGGAGCGGAAGGATTTGCCCGCAAGGGCCTGCGCGGCGGTGGCCACGCCTTCGGCGGACGCGCGGACGCGGACATAGAATTCCGCCCCGATATCGACGCGCAGACGATCCTTGGTGATGATGGATTTCGGCCCCAACCGCTCGATCTCGAGCTTGGTGGTGCGCATGTTCACCTCGGACACCTTGTGCAGGAAGGGCAGCGCGATGCAGCCACCGTCCAGAACGACCCGCTGACCGCCCGCACCTGTCCGCACCAAGCTGACCTCACGCGTGGCCTTGCGGTAGTACCGGTTCAGGAAAAGGATCACCAGAATGACGACAACAAGTAGGATGACCAGACTGACGAACACCGTCATCGCGCGCACTCCCGTTCAAGCGTCTCATTCAGCCGGACAGGCTGCAGAGAGCTGTTATTTTGACGAACCAAATGTCTGAATTCGAACAGTTGTTCGTTTTCTTGCCCCAACGTAAGCGCCGACGGGAAAGACTGTCAATCACCTTGTTCGACGCCCTTAGGTCCAGATGCCAGCGATGCCTGACGCCAGTCCGGCTGTCGTTTTTTCGATGCCCCATATTTACGCAGCGCCGCATCGCAAGCGCATGGATTGAGGCGTGTTATGAATGGCTTGACGGATTTCAGCCCGGTCCGGCATCCCATGCTGTTTCAAGTCCGACACGCAGCCCGGTGACCATGTCATCAAGGTGCATCGAGGCAAAATCCGCGCGCTGGTGCTGTTCGACCTGAGCCGCGTGGGCGATCTGATCCAGCAGTTCTGCCACCTGCGCGGGTAGATAGGGCAGATGGATGAAGCCCGCCCGTGTGGCGGGGTGATGCTGTGCGCAATGATGCAGCACCTGATACAGCGTGGCGTTGCAAAGATAGGTGCCGGCGCTGCCTGACTGGCGGCAGGGCAGACCGCCCGCCCGAATCGCGGCCTGCATCGCATCGGCGGGCAGTGTGGACAGATAGCCGTCCGGCCCGCCGTCGATCACGGTCCCGTTCTGCCGGTGCCCGGCATTGTCGGGCAGTTCGAACCACGACCAGTTCGCGGCCATGCGTTCGATCCGCAGCATCGGCTCGCCGGGCCAGAGGCCAAGCGAGACGATCACCTGCGGGCGCAAGTCGTCGATCAGCGCGGGCAAGTGGCGGGACATGGCGCGGAAATCCACCGGCAGCACGTGACCGCGCACCATCGCACCGCCGATACGGACCCCGTCCAGCGCGCGAGTGACCAGTTCCGACGGATTGGCGCTGCGCCCGCCATAGCCCTGAAATCCTGTGACAAGGATCATGTGTCCCATCCCTTTGCTTTCCCCAAGGGCAAGTCTGGCGTGGCCTTGGGGAAATGTCATCAGGGGAATGGGGGCGCGTCAGCCCACCATGCCGCGGTTGTAGCGCTGTTCCAGCAGTTTGAAGCCCAGCGCGATCAGCCCGGCGATCACCATGTAGATCAGCGCCAGCAGCAAAAGCGGCTCGTAGATGATGAATGTATCCTGCCGGACCCGGCTGGCGACCGCATAGATGTCGATCACCGTGATTGTCGCCACCAGCGGCGTCGCCTTGAGTTGCAGCACCGTCTCGCCGCCCAGCGTGGGCAAGGCACTTTGCAGGGCCTGCGGGAACCAGATGCGGCGGAAGATGGCGAAACGGCCCATGCCCATGGCGCGCGCCGCCTCGAGTTGGCCACCGGGGACGGATTTGAACGCGCCGCGCATCACCTCGCCCTCGTAGCCCGCGAAGCTGAGCGACAGGGCCAGCAGCGCATAGGGCCAGGCCTGCCGGAGGTAGGGCCAGAGCTCGCTTTCCCGGATCCAGGGGAATTGCGGGAAAAGGCTGCCAAGGCCGAAGTAGATCAGCCAGAGCTGCAACAGAAGCGGCGTGCCCCGGATCACGGTGCAGAAGGCGCGCGCCGGGATCGCCAGAACACGCGGCCCCGCCGCCTGCGCCAGTCCCAGCGGCACGGCCATGGCAAAACCGATCACGCAGCTGAGTGCCAGCAGCCAGAGGGTGCGCCAGATCCCCTGCACCGCCAGATCGCCGTAGCGCGGTATCCAGTGCCAGCGCATGGACATGCCCGCCCAGACGATGATGCCGATGGCGACCGCAATCATGATCAGGCGGTGCGGGACGAGAACCTCTTGCGCGGCGCGATTCAGCCAGCGGGTCATTGTGCCGCCTGCCCGCGCCGGTAGCGCGCCTCGATCCAGCCGAAGATGCGGCCCGACACCAGCGTCATGACCAGATAGAGGGCCCCTGCCGCCAGAAAGAAGGTGAAATAGGCGCGGGTGGACCCTGCCGCCTGCCGGGTTTCCAGCGTCAGTTCGGCAAAGCCCACGATGGCCAGAAGCGCCGTGTCCTTGGTGGCGATGAGCCACAGGTTCGACAGGCCCGGCAGCGCCAGCGGCAGCATCGCCGGAAAGGTCACGCGGCGGAAGGTCTGCACCGGGCCCATGCCGAAGGCGCGGGCCGCCTCGTGCTGGCCGCGCGGCACAGACTGGATCGCGCCGCGCAGCACTTCCGTCGCATAGGCGCCCTGCACGATGCCCAGCACCGCGATCCCGGCGACCACGCCCGAGATTTCAACGGGCCGTTGCCCCATCGCGCGCAGCGCCTGATTGAGCAGGTCGGTGCCCGCATAGTAGAGGATCAGGATCAGGATCAGTTCGGGCACAGCCCGCACCACGACCGTATAGACCGCCAGCAGGTCGCGCATCACCGGCCCGCCATGGAGCTTGCCCAGCGCGCCGAAAGTGCCGATCACCAGCCCCACTGCGAAGGCGCCCAGCGCAATCTGAAGACTGGCCACGGCCCCCCGCAGAAGATTGCCCCCCCAGCCCGGCGGCTGGAGGGACAGAAGATCGACCGAGGTCTGCAACCCCGGCCAGATGGCGTAAAGCCAGTCGAGCACGCCCGTCAGCCGGGCTCAGTTGCCATAGATCGACGTTGCGAAGTAACGCACGGTGATCTCTTCATAGGTGCCGTCTTCGAGGATGGCGGCGATTCCACGGTTGAGCGCCTCGCGCAGGGCGTCGTCGCCCTTGCGCACGCCCGCGCCGACACCGGCCCCGAGAATGGCCTCATCCTGCGCGACGGTGCCCTTGACCTCGCAGCACGCGCCGGCATCGGTTTTCAGGAAGTCATCCATCGCCAGACTGTCGGCCTGTGTCGCGTCGATCCGGCCCGAGGCAAGGTCCTGATTGGCCTCGTCCTGTGTCTGATAGGTGCGCAGTTCGGTCGCGGCCTCGAAATAGGTCTGGGCATAGGTCTGGTGGATGGTCGAGACCTGCACGCCCAGCACCTTGCCAGACAGCCCTTCGGGGGTGGCGTCCATCTCGATCCCCTTCTGGCCCACGATCACGGTGGGCGTGTTGTAATAGCGGTCCGAGAAGTCGATGGTCTGCATCCGGTCCGCCGTGATCGACATCGAGGCCATGATCGCGTCGATCCGTTCCGACACCAGCGCGGGGATGATCCCGTCCCATGCGGTCGGGGTCAGCACGCAGTCAAGTTCCGCCGCGGCGCAGACCGCGTCGATGATCTCGACCTCCCAGCCGACCCAGTTGCCGGCGGCGTCGGGCGAGGCGAAGGGAGGATAGGGTTCGGCGGCGATACCGATGCGCACCTCTTCGGCCTGGGCCATTGCGGTGGCGGCGACGAGGGCTGTAGCTGCCATCAGGGCAAATGTCTTCATGGTGGTCTCCTCTGTTGGACATACGGGCGCTGGTGCGCCTCTTGATCGGATTGCCGTGCCAATACTGGCACGGCTCTTGCCTTTGGCGCAGCCTCATGTGTCGGGCCACGGCGGATTTGCCATTGTATCTGGCCAAAGACCCCGCAATTATGCAAGCGTATAATTTAGGCAGAAGATGGTGACCCATGCGCTTTGGTGCCGAAGATCGCTCGAAACCACTTGCCCGCGTGATCATGCGCGCGCCCGGCCCGGCCATGGCCAAGGCGGACCCGCGGGACTGGCATTACGGCCCCGGATTCGATCCCGCACGGGCCGAGGCGCAACATGCAGCCCTTGCCCGGATCGTCACGCAGAGCGGGGCTGAGGTGCATTGGCTGCCCTCGGAGGACGACGGCCTGTCGGACGCGGTCTTCGTGCAGGACCCATCTTTTGTGACGCGGGCGGGCGCGGTTGTCCTGAACATGGGCAAGGCCTTGCGCCGGGGCGAGCCTGATCTGCACACTGCGTTTTACGAGGAACTGGGCGTGCCGGTGATCGGGCGGCTGACCGGCGATGCCACGGTGGAATCGGGCGATTGCTTCTGGCTGGACCCGCAGGTTCTGGCGGTGGGGCGCGGGGTGCGGACCAATCAGGCGGGGATCACGGCGCTGGCGGATATCCTGCGCCCGCACGGGATCAGCGTGCAGGCCTATGACCTGCCATGGTGGACCGGCCCGGAGGCCTGTCTGCATCTGATGTCTCTGGTCTCTCCGCTGGGGCCGGATATCGCGCTGATCCATGCGCCGCTGCTGCCCTATGCGCTTTGGGCCGACATGACCGCGCGGGGCTGGACGCTGCTGCATGCGCCCGAGGATGAGTTCATGGCCTCGAACGGGCTGAGCCTGAATGTGCTGGCGCTGGCGCCGCGCGATGTGGTGATGGTGGACGGGTTCCCGAAGACCAGCGCCCTGATGGAGGCCGCCGGTTGCCGGGTGCAGGTCTTCGCGGGTGACGCGCTGTGCATCGCCTGCGAGGGCGGACCCACCTGCCTGACGCGCCCGGTGTTGCGGGCATGAATGCCCGCCGCCCCTATCGCCGCGAGGCCGAGGAAGCGCGGCGCAGCGCGCTGATCGAGGCGACGCTGGATTGCATCGCCGAAGGCGGCCCGCAGGCCGCCACGGTGCGCGCGATTGCTCTGAAGGCCGGTGTCACGCCCGGCCTGATCCGGCATTACTTCGCCACCAAGGAAGAGCTGATCGCCGCCGCGCATGAGACCCTGATGACCCGGCTGACCGAGGCCAGCGCCGCGCGGCTGGACGAATTGCCCGCCGATCCTGTGGCGCGGCTGGCGGGTTTCATCGGCAATGCGGTGACGCCGCCCGTGGTCGATCCGCGCGCGCTGGCGCTTTGGGCGGCGTCGCTGCAACTGGTGCCGCGCGATGCCGCGATGCGCGCGGTGCATGAGGCGACCTATCTGGCCTTTCGCGACCGGCTGGAGGGGATGATCGCGGATGCGCTGCACGCGGCCGGCACGCCTGCGTCACCGGCCGAGACCCGGAGGCTCGCCATCGCGGGCAATGCGCTGATGGACGGGCTGTGGATCGAGGCTTCGCTGCTGCCCGAACTTTTCGCGACGGGCGAGATGCGCGCCATCGCGATCCATGCGTTCGCGCGGCTGCTTGACCTGAACCTGCCGGAGTAAGCGATGCACTATGCTGCTGTTACCACTCGTCTGGCCGGGCTTGGGTCTGACAAATGGGTCCTGAGCGCCGCCGCCACCGCACGCCGCCGCGCCGGGCAGGAGGTGATCAACCTGACCATCGGCGAGCCGGATGTGCCCACGCCCGACAGCCTGATTGAGACCGCCACAGCCGCCATGGCCGCCGGGCGGACCGGCTATTCCAACGGGCGGGGCGAGCCGGAGCTGCTGGACGCGCTGTCGCGCCGCTATGCCGGTCTGGCCGGGCGGCCCATCGGGACCGACCGCTTCCTGTGCCTGCCGGGCACGCAGACCTCGCTCTATCTGGCGTTCATGGCGATCTGCGAGCCGGGGTGCGAGGTGATCGTGGGCGATCCGATGTATGCCACCTATGAAGGGCTGATCCGCGCCTCGGGGGCGGTGCCCGTGCCCGTGCAGCTTTCACCCGACCACGGGTTTCGCCTGCAAGCCGCGGATATTGCGGCAAGGATCACGCCCGCCACCCGCGCGATCCTGCTGAACACGCCGCATAATCCCACTGGCGCGATTCTGCGCCCGGATGATCTGGACACGATCTGCGCGCTGGCGGCGGATCACGATCTGTGGGTGATCTCGGACGAGGTGTATGGCGATCTGACCCATGGCGATGCAGTCTTCACCTCGGCGCTGGCGAACCCGGCGCATGAGGCGCGGGTGATCGTCACGGCGTCCATCTCGAAATCCCATGCCGCACCGGGGTTCCGGTCAGGCTGGCTCTGCGCCTCGTCCGATTTTTGCGCCCGCGCGCTGCCCCTGTCTGAAACCATGCTCTTCGGCTCGCAACCCTTCATCGCGGATATGACCGCCGCCGCCGTGACCAGCCCGCCGACACTGGCGCGCGGGATGGCGGCGCGGATGGCGCGTCGGGCGACGCTGATCCATGCCGCGCTGGAGGGCGTGGCCGGTCTGCATGTGCACCGCCCCGAGGCCGGGATGTTCGCGCTGGTGGATATCCGGGCGCTCTGCGGGGACTCCCAGAGGTTTGCCTTGGCCTTGCTGGAGGCGACGGGCGTGGCCGTGATGCCGGGCGCATCCTTCGGTGCGGGGTTGGAGGGTTGGCTGCGGCTGGCGCTGAACGCGAGCGACGCCGAGACCACCGAGGCATGCCACCGCATCGCGGCTTTCGCCGAGGGCTGGCGCGGATGAGGACGGTGGCGCAAAGGCTGGTGGACTGGTTGCGCGCGATGGGGGTCGAGGTGATCTTCGGCATCCCCGGTGTGCATACGATCGAGCTTTATCGCGCCCTGCCCGGTGCGGGCATCCGCCATGTGACGCCAAGGAACGAGGCCGGGGCGGGGTTCATGGCCGATGGCTATGCCCGCGTGTCAGGCCGCTTTGGCGTGGCGCTGGTCATCACGGGGCCGGGGCTGACCAATATCCTGACGCCAATGGCGCAGGCGCGGGCGGATTCGGTGCCGATGCTGGTGATCTCCGGTGTGAACCGGCGCGACACGCTGGGCCGGGGGCTGGGCTATCTGCATGAGTTGCCCGACCAATTGGCCCTGACCGCGACGCTGGGACCAGCCTTTCATCTGGACCGGGCCGAGGATCTGCCCGCGATCCTTGCCCGCATCGGCACGGCCCTGACCACCGGGCGCGGCGGGCCGGTGCATCTGCAGATCCCGCTGGACCTGATGGCGGCGATTGCGCCGGAGGTGGGTCATCTTGCCCCGGACCCCGAGGCTGCAACAGCGGATATCGCCGCCGCGAACCACCTGCTTGAGACGGGGCAGGCCCCGGTAATCCTTGCGGGCGGGGGCTGCAAGCGCGCAGGCGCGGCGGTGCAGGCGCTGGCCGAGCGGTTGGGCGCGCCGGTGATCCTGACGACCAATGCGCGCGGGCTGCTGCACGGGCATCCGCTGGTGGTGCCTGCCTCGCCCAGTCTTGGCCCGGTGCGCGACCTGATCCGCGCGGCGGATCCGCTGCTGGTGCTGGGGTCTGAACTGGGGCCGACCGATTGCGACATGTATGGCGATGGCGGTTTTCCGGCGACCGGGGGCATGATCCGCGTGGATGTCGACGCGGATCAACTCGCGCGGCATCCGGCTGCGGTGACCCTGCACGGCGATGTCGCGGCGGTTGTGCCGGGGCTGACGCGATCTGCGCCCGCAGCGAAGGGCGCAGACCGGGCTGCCACGACACGGGCCGCCGCTCAAGCCGCCCTACCACACGGATATGCCGCCGAGGTGGCCCTGCTGGCGCGCCTGCGCGATCAGGTCCCCGGCGCGATCATGGTGGGCGATTCCACGCAAATCGTCTATGCGGGCAACCTGTGGCATGACCACGACCGCCCCGGCGGCTGGTTCAACGCGGCGACCGGATTCGGTGCGCTGGGATATGCCACGGGGGCGGCGGTGGGCGCGGCTTTGGCGGCATCCGGAGTGCGTGTCCTTTGTCTGATCGGGGATGGCGGGCTGATGTTCGCGCCCGGCGAGGTGCTGACGGCGGTCGAGGAAGGATTGGACATCACCTTCATCGTCTTCAACAACCACGGCTTTGGCGAGATCGCCAGCGCCATGCGCGAGGCCGGAGCCGAAGTGCTGGGCTGCACGCCGCGCCCGCCCGATCTTGAGGCGTTCGCCCGCGCCTGCGGCCTGCCCTATGATCGTGCCACGCCGGATACGCTGGACGCCCGCGCCCCCGGCCCCCGGCTGATCGAGGTGGAGCTGCCGCCCGTCCGCTGACCCTCAGCCCCCCGAACCGGCCCCGCGGACCTGTCGGGGCGGCGCACCGAAGCGGCGGCGGAAGGCGCGGGAAAAGCCGGTGGGATCGACGAAACCGCAGCGCAGGGCGACTTCGCGCAGGCTGTGGCGCGTGTCGATCACCATGCGCCGCGCGGTCTGCAGGCGCAGTTCCAGATAGGCCGTCCCCGGCCCCTGCCCCAGACCGTCGCGAAAAAGCTGCTCCATCCGCCTGAGGCCAAGCCCCTGGGCGCGGGCGATTGCCTCCAGCGGCAGGGGGTCTTCCAGATGGGCGTTCATCATCGCCAGGGCGGCGGCAAGGCGCGGATCATGGGCCATGGGCAACATGCCGGGGCGTTGCGGGCGGGTGCCATCCATCTGCGCCTCATACTGGAAGGAGGAGGCGACCTGCCCGGCCACTGCCGCTCCGCAGCGCGCGCCGATCAGGTGCAGCATCAGATCCGCTGCTGGCGCGGCCCCCCCGGCGGTGAAGCGGTTGCGCGAGATGACGAAGCGGTCCGGCACCACATCGACGCGGGTATGGGCGGCGGCGAAATCCTCGAGATCTTCCCAATGCACCGTGGCGCGGTGCCCGTCCAGAAGGCCTGCCCGCGCCAGCACCCATGGCCCCGCATCCACGGCCCCGATGGCGCGGAACCGCCCCGCCATGCGCCGGATGCCCGCGATCAGGGGGCGGGTCGCGATCTCGGACTGGTTGTAGCCCGCGACGACGATCAGCACATCCGCCCCCTCGGCGGCCGCCAGCGGCCCCAGCGCGGGCAGTTCGATCCCGCAGGTCAGGGATACGGCCGCCCCGTCTGGCGAGACCACGCGCCAGCGAAACCCGTCGCGTCCCAGATGGCGGTTGGCGTTGCGCATGGGATCAAGGACCGAGGCCACCTCGAGGATCGAGGCGCGCGGCAGGACCAGCACCGCGATGTCCAGCGGGCTGTCGGAGGTCGTAAAGACTGTTTCGCGGATCGTCATTTCAATTTCGTAAATCGCCAAGAGTGGCGATGCAAGCCTGATAGCCTGCCCCCAACGAAGGGAGCTATCCATGCCATTGACCATGAACCGAGAGGTTTTCATTACCTGTGCCGTGACCGGATCGGGGGGCACGCAGGACATGTCGCCTCATGTGCCCCGCTCGCCCGAGGCCATCGCCGCATCCGCCATCGACGCCGCCAAGGCCGGGGCCGCCGTGGTCCACTGCCATGTGCGCGACCCCGAGACCGGCGCGCCGTCGCGTGACCCCGCGCTTTACCGCGAGGTGACGGAACGCATCCGCGACGCATCCGTCGATGTGGTGCTGAACCTGACCGCCGGGATGGGCGGCGATCTGATGTTCGATGGGACCGAGGCGATGAACCGCATGTCGCAACGCTCGGACATGGCAGGGGCCACGGAACGGGTGCAGCATGTGGTCGAGTGCCGCCCGGAAATCTGCACGCTGGATTGCGGCACCATGAACTTCGCCGAGGCTGACTATGTCATGGTCAACACGCCGGGCATGTTGCGCGACATGGCCAAGCGGATGACGGCGGCGGGCGTCAGGATCGAGATCGAGGCCTTTGACACCGGCCATCTGTGGTTCGCCAAGCGTCTGGTCGAGGAAGGCGTGATCCCCGCCCCCGTTCTGGTGCAGCTTTGCATGGGCGTGCCATGGGGGGCACCGGATGACCTGAATACCTTCATGGCGATGGTGAACAACGTCCCCGAAGACTGGCACTGGTCGGCCTTTTCCATCGGGCGCAACGAGATGCCCTATGTCGCGGCCTCGGTCCTTGCGGGTGGCAATGTCCGCGTGGGGCTGGAGGACAACCTCTATCTGGAGAAGGGCGTGCTTGCGACCAACGCGCAACTGGTGGAGCGGGCCGTCTCGATCATCGAGAACATGGGCGCGCGGGTGATCACGCCGGCCGAGGTGCGGGCAAAGCTGGAGCTGGAAAAGCGCGCGCCTTTGTAAAAGGTCGGAGATGATGGTCTATCTCGGTTTCGCTTTTGTCATCGCGCTGGTCATGGTGCCGCTCTTTTTCCTGCCATTTGCCGCCAAAAGCTGGCGGATGCTTGTTTTGATCGCAGGGATCACGGCGTTGGTTGGCGCCGTTTCGGTGGTGTATTTCCTCCCAAGCGTGACGAGACCTTGGTCGATTTTCCTACTCGGCATGTTCACGGCTTTGGCCGGGGTCAGCGTTGGGTTTGGTACCGTTGTGCGTGGCCTTATTCTGTTTCTGCGTCGAGACAAGGGGCAGGTTGATATGTGGCCGATGACAGTCGCGGGTATCGGGGTGATGTTGGTTGGAACCTATGCGGTTCTTTGGAAACTGGGGTGACATTCCGAGGGCCGAGACCGCGGCTCGATCCCCGGTTTCGCTGAGGTGAAGACGCACCCGATGACACAAATGAGAGTGAGGGAAGAAAAACATGACACGCAAGGCGGCAATCATAGGCGGTGGCGTCATCGGCGGCGGTTGGGCCGCGCGGTTCCTGCTGAACGGTTGGGATGTGGTGGTCTTCGACCCCGACCCCGAGGCCCCGCGCAAGATCGACGCTGTGCTGGCCAATGCAAAGGCCTCGCTGCCCGCCTTGTCGGACGTGCCGATGCCCGCCATGGGCCGCCTCAGCTTTGCCACCTCGCTGGCCGAGGCGGTGACGGGCGCGGATTACATCCAGGAATCGGTGTCCGAGCGGCTGGACCTGAAACATCGCGTCTATGCCGAGATTCAGGCGACGGCCCCGGATGCGCCCTTGGGATCATCGACCTCGGGATACATGCCGTCCCAATTGCAGGAAGGCGCGATCAACCCGGCCACGATCTTTGTCGCCCATCCGTTCAACCCGGTCTATCTGCTGCCCTTGGCCGAGGTCGTGCCCAGCCCTGCCAGCGACCCTGCCCTGATCGAGCGGGTCAAGGACACGCTGCGCGCCATCGGGATGTTCCCCCTGCATGTGCGCAAGGAGATCGACGCCCATATCGCCGACCGTTTCCTTGAGGCGGTGTGGCGCGAGGCGCTCTGGCTGGTCAAGGACGGCATCGCCACCACCGAGGAGATCGACGAGGCGATCCGCATGGGCTTTGGCCTGCGCTGGGGGCAGATGGGCCTGTTCGAGACCTATCGCATCGCGGGGGGCGAGGCGGGGATGAAGCATTTCCTCGAACAGTTCGGGCCTTGCCTCACATGGCCCTGGACCAAGCTGATGGATGTGCCCGAGTTCAACGACGAGCTTGTCGATCTGATCGCCGGGCAATCCGACGCGCAATCGGGCCACCATTCGATCCGCGAACTGGAACGCATCCGCGATTCCAACCTTGTGGGCTTTCTGCGCACGCTGAAGGACCGCGACTGGGGCGCGGGCCGGGTGCTGAACGCTCATGACGCGGCGCGGCGCGAGGCTGTTGTCGCCTCCACCCCGGACGGTGCGCCGCTGGTGCTGGCGCAGTTGCAGGTTCTGCCGGGCTGGATCGACTACAACGGCCACATGACCGAAAGCCGCTATCTGTTTGCGGGTTCGGAAACATCGGATGCTTTCCTGCGCCTGATCGGCGCGGGGATGGAGTATGTCGCGGGGGGCCACAGCTATTATACGGCGGAAACCCATATCGTGCATCTGGGCGAGGCGAAGCTGGGCGACCGGCTGACCGGATCGCTGCAGGTTCTGGCAGCCGATGAGAAGCGGCTGCATGTCTTCATCCGTATCGAGAAGGACGGCGCGCCCGTCGCCACGCTGGAACAGATGCTGCTGCATGTGGACATGGCGGCGGGGCGTGCCTGCCCGGCGGCGCCCGAGGTTCTGGACAGCCTGTTCCGGATCCGCGATGCCCATGCTGCCCTGCCCCGCCCGGACAGTGTGGGCCGTCATGTCGGGGAGAGGAAAGGCTGATGCATTTCGCCCTGACAGACGAGCAGCGCATGATCGTGGACACCACCCGCGCCTTTGTCGAGGCCGAGCTATATCCGCATGAGGCGCTGGTGGAACGCACGGGCCACCTGCCGATGGAACTGATCCGCGAGTTGCAGGCCAAGGCGATGGCCGCAGGGCTTTACGCCGCCAACATGCCCGAGGAGGTGGGCGGCGCAGGGCTCGATACGCTGTCCTGGCTGCTCTATGAGCGGGAACTGGGCCGCGCCAATTACGCGCTGCACTGGACCTGCGTGGCGCGCCCGTCGAACATCCTGCTGGCGGGCACGGCGGCACAGCGGCAGAGATACCTCGAGCCCTGCCTGCTCGGCGAGACATGGGATTGCCTGGCCATGACCGAACCCGGCGCGGGGTCCGACCTGCGCGGGATGCAGGCCACGGCGCGGCCCGATGGCGGTGACTGGGTGCTCAACGGCACCAAGCATTTCATCAGCCATGCCGATATCGCGGGTTTCACCATCGCCTTCATGGCAACGGGCGAGGAAGACACGCCGCGCGGCAAGAAGAAGAAGATCACCGCCTTCTTCGTGGACAAGGGCACGCCCGGTTTCACCGTCCGCGACGGCTATCGCAATGTCAGCCACCGGGGATATTCCAACGCGGTGCTGGAGTTCGATGATTGCCGCGTGCCCGCCGAAAACATCCTGGGCGAGGTGCACAAGGGTTTCGAGGTCGCCAATCAATGGCTGGGTGCCACGCGGCTGCAAGTGGCCGCCACCTGCCTTGGCCGCGCCGACCGCGCCCTGGGTCACGCCATCCGCTATGCTGCGGACCGCCGCCAGTTCGGACAGGCGATCGGCAAGTTCCAGGGCGTCAGCTTCAAGCTGGCCGATATGGCGATGGAGTTGAAAGCCGCCGAGCTTCTGACATGGGAGGCGGGCTGGAAGGTCGATCAGGGCAGCGTCACCGATGCCGACATGGCCATGGCCAAGCTGAAGGCGACCGAGGTTCTGGCCATGGTCGCGGACGAGGCGATCCAGATCCACGGCGGCATGGGGCTGATGGACGAGTTGCCGCTGGAACGCATCTGGCGCGACGCGCGGGTGGAACGGATCTGGGAAGGCACCTCCGAAATCCAGCGCCACATCATCAGCCGCGAATTGCTGCGTCCGCATGAGTGAGGGGGGCTTTCCACCCCCCCAACGTCGAACTTCGTTCGACGCCCCCCGAGGATATTTGAGGACAGAAAATGCACGCATGGCCCTGTGATCTTCAGCAGATGTTAAACCTGCGCGGCCATGGTGATCCCACGGTACAGGCGGGGACGCCGATGACCGTGACGGGAAATGGCACTCCGTTGGCCCGGCTTTCTTTTGGCCCGGGT
>Ga0209345_10000534_pt1 | contig 48431 bp, 46 predicted proteins | sample Cruoilmetagenom7_FD_187294 | JGI IMG/M metagenome (GOLD analysis project Ga0209345, IMG submission 187294) | Oil polluted marine microbial communities from Coal Oil Point, Santa Barbara, California, USA - Sample 7 (SPAdes) (version 2) | ecosystem: Environmental > Aquatic > Marine > Oil seeps ... | reverse complement strand
GGCTCTTGAGCTCTAGCGCAGTGCGGCTCAATAATTCGTCCTGCGCCCGCAGATGCGCGATTGCCGCCTCACCAGTAAGCGCCTCGATGCGGCGGACACCCGCGCTGCTGGCACTATCCCCCAGCATCACAAAAGCACCGATATCACCGGTGCGGGCCACATGCGTGCCACCGCAAAGCTCTAGCGAATAGGTGCCGCCGTCTGTGCCTTTGCCCGAACCGCTTTGACGGCCCATGGAAACCACGCGGACCTCATCGCCGTATTTCTCTCCGAATAATGCCTGCGCACCCAGTCCGCGTGCGTCATCCGGCGTCATAATCCGCGTTTCGACAGGAGAGTTCTGGCGGATATAGCTGTTCACCTCGGCCTCAACTCGTGACATGTCTTCGGCACTGACAGATTCATTGTGGCTAAAGTCGAACCGCAGCCGGTCCTGGGCATTAAGAGAGCCACGCTGTGCAACATGATCGCCAAGCGCGTGACGCAGGGCTTCATGCAGCAGGTGCGTTGCAGAGTGATTGGCGCGGATCGCCGTGCGACGTTCGTGATCCACTTCAAGAACGGCGGATTGCGCATTGGAAATGCTACCCTTTTCCACTTTCGCAAAATGAATAAAGACACCCGCCGCCTTGCGCGTATCAGTCACACGCGCTGTACCTGTATCCGTCCGGATGATGCCCGTATCGCCCAGCTGGCCACCGCTTTCGGCGTAAAAGGGCGTTTGGTTAAGGGCGATCTGAACGTCCTGACCTTCGCCAACTTCAGCGACCGCTTTGCCGTCTTGCACAAGCGCTGCGATCTTGCCTTCCGCAGTTTCGGTATCGTACCCGAGAAACTCCGTCAGGCCGGATTTATCAGCAACGTCAAACCAAATTGCGGCATCTGCCGCCTCACCCGAACCGGACCAAGCGGCACGGGCTTTGGCCTTCTGTTCGGCCATGGCGGTGTCAAAACCTTCTGTATCCACTGCACGGCCCTTTTCACGCAGCGCATCCTGCGTCAGGTCAAGCGGAAAGCCGAATGTGTCATACAACTTGAACGCCGCGACACCGGGCAGATTGGCCCCCTCCGGCAGTTTCACCAGCTCGTCGTCCAACAGCTTCAGGCCGCGGTCCAGCGTCTGGCGGAACCGCGTTTCTTCTTGCAGCAGCGTCTGCTCAATCATGCTTTGCGCTTGCCCTAATTCTGGATAAGCCTGCCCCATCTGCGTCACCAAAGCCGGAACCAGGCGGTGCATCAGCGGGTCTTGCACACCCAATAAATGGGCGTGACGCATCGCGCGGCGCATGATGCGACGCAACACATAGCCACGGCCATCGTTGCTGGGCATTACGCCATCGGCCATCAGAAAAGAGGTGGAGCGCAGATGGTCCGCAATCACACGGTGATGCGTTTTGCCCGGACCGTCAGGATTCGTGCTGGAGGCGTTGGCAGATGCCTCGATCAAACTACGCATCAAATCGGTTGCATAGTTGTCGTTCGTGCCTTGCAGCAGGGCGGCGACCCGCTCAATCCCCATGCCGGTATCGATGGATTTATTCGGCAGATCACGGCGGGTGCCATCCTCGAACTGCTCGTACTGCATGAATACGAGGTTCCAGATTTCAACAAACCGGTCACCGTCTTCATCGGGGGAACCAGGAGGGCCACCCCAGATGTGATCCCCATGGTCATAGAAAATCTCGGTACAGGGACCGCAGGGACCGGTGGGACCAGCGGACCAGAAATTGTCATCGGTCGCAATGCGGATAATCCGGTCATCGCTAAGGCCCGCGTGCTTTTTCCAGATTTCAACAGCTTCATCATCGGTATGATAAACTGTCACCAGCAGACGCGACGCATCAATGCCGAACACCTTGGTCAGCAGATCCCACGCAAGCGGAATAGCGTCCTCTTTGAAGTAGTCACCAAAGCTGAAATTCCCCAACATCTCAAAGAATGTGTGGTGCCGCGCGGTATAGCCGACGTTATCAAGGTCATTGTGTTTACCGCCGGCGCGCACACATTTCTGCGCTGTCGTCGCGCGGGTGTAGTCGCGCGTCTCAACGCCCGTGAACAGGTTCTTGAACTGAACCATCCCCGCAGCAGTGAACATCAATGTGGGATCGTTCCGCGGAACCAGCGGGCTGGATGGTACAATCGCGTGACCGTTTTCTCCGAAATAATTAAGAAAAGTCGAGCGGATTTCGTTAAGCGTTTGCATGGGATCCATCCTTTGGGCGGGCGAAAGTCTTTTGCTGAGATAACGCTGGCATAAGGTGCTGTCCACAGGCGGCGCAGCAAAAAAGGGCACGCGCCGCATGGCACGCACCCTTTTTCAGGTTCAATGTCGAAATCAGGCGATCAATCGTCCAGAATACTGGGATCGTCGGCATTTTCAGAGCCGTTAAAATCTAGCCCGTGAGAGGCACGGATTTTGTCTTCGATCTCGATCGCCATAGTCTCGTGTTCGCGCAGATAGTTTTTGGCGTTCTCACGCCCCTGCCCGATCCGTTCATCCCCGTACGAAAACCAACTGCCCGACTTATCGACGATACCGGCTTTGACCCCCATATCCAGCAGTTCACCCATTTTTGAGATGCCTTCACCGTACATGATGTCGAACTCGACCTGCTTGAATGGTGCTGCGACCTTGTTCTTGACGATCTTGACGCGAGTCTGGTTGCCCACAACCTCATCGCGGTCCTTAAGAGAACCGATACGACGGATGTCCAGACGGACGGATGAATAGAACTTCAGGGCGTTACCACCGGTCGTTGTCTCGGGAGAGCCAAACATCACGCCGATTTTCATCCGTATCTGGTTGATGAAGATCACCATACAGTTTGACCGAGAGATCGAGCCGGTCAGCTTGCGCATCGCCTTGCTCATCAGACGCGCCTGAACCCCGACCGAGCTGTCGCCCATTTCCCCTTCAAGTTCTGACTTTGGCGTCAGGGCCGCAACCGAATCCACAACGACCATGTTCACAGCCCCCGACCGAACAAGGGTATCGGTGATTTCCAATGCCTGCTCACCTGTGTCGGGCTGCGAGATCAGCAGCTCGTCAATGTCGACGCCCAGCTTACGGGCATACTGCGGGTCAAGCGCATGCTCAGCATCGACAAACGCGCATACGCCGCCGGCTTTTTGCTGCTCGGCAATACAGTGCAGTGTCAGAGTGGTTTTACCTGATGATTCTGGGCCATAAATCTCGATGATACGCCCCATCGGCAAACCGCCGATGCCAAGCGCAATGTCTAGCCCAAGCGAGCCGGTCGAGGATGACGTGATATCCTGTATCGCACCTTCCGATCCCAGCTTCATGATTGAGCCTTTGCCAAACTGCCGCTCGATCTGCGCCAGAGCGCTGTCGAGCGCTTTTTGTTTGTCCGCTGATTTCTTATCCATATTCAAAAGATCTGCCGTTGCCATTTGGGTTCTTCCCTTACTGTCACAGGGCGACGGTGGCGGCAATCGCCCCTGTCACAATGTGGTTATGTTCTATTAATGTTCTTATGAGCACAAACGCAGAACATTTCAATCGAATTTTTACTACCCCGACTTTGCAGACCATTGGTTAAGAAGTTGTTTATGCAGCAGGCAGTTTGTATGCTGACCGGAACCGGAGATCTTAGATGCTTGTTTTCTTTAAAGAACGTCTCGCGTTCCTATCTGTACCAAAGACGGGCTCAACAGCCTACCAAACTGCGTTGGCCACCCGGGCTGATATGGCAATCACTGATCCGCCCCTGCTAAAGCATGCACCGGTCTATCGGTACAACCGATTCATCCGGCCGATGTTTTTGAACGTTTGCGATGCGGAAATGGAGCTGATGGCCGTTATGCGTGATCCAGTGAGCTGGCTCAGCAGCTGGTACAGGTACCGACAACGCCCGTTTATGAAAGACAAACCCAACAATACTTTCGGAATCAGCTTTGATGATTTTGTGCTGGGTTACATGAAAGGAAAGCGGCCTGGTTTTGCTGAGGTGGGTAGCCAGCTCAAGTTCCTTGAGCGCCAACCTAATGGCACGGGCATTACGCATCTGTTCCGGTATGAGGATCAGAAAAGTCTACAAAACTTTCTGGAAGACAGACTGGATGTGAAGCTGTCCCTGGCCCAGGAAAACGTATCACCCGCGATAGAGGTCGCATTGTCGCCTGAGGTCGAGGAAAGGTTCCGCCGAAAATTTGCCGATGAGTTTGCGCTTTATGACAGTATTCCACGCGGTTAGTGGAGCTGCTTGTTTACGGTCTCCGTCAAGTCATTCAATGAGAACGGCTTGGGCAAGAATACCGAATTTGGAATCTTCTTTTGAGCTTCTCCAAGGCTATCTTCAGCATAACCTGATACGAATACGACCCTGACATCAGGCCGCATCTTGAGCGCTTCACGTACCCAGCTTGGCCCGTCCATCCCCGGCATAACGACATCCGTGACAAAGACATCAATCTTTAGATCTTGGTCTTCGAGAGTTTCCAGCGCAGCTTCTGCGTTTTCGGCTTCGAGAACAGTATAGCCCCGCAACCGCAGTGCTCTGCTGGCAAAGGCACGCACCGGTGCTTCGTCCTCGACCAGCAAGATAACACCACCCTTAGGTGCTGTCTTAACGATCGGTCCCGCCTCTTTCGATTTTGGGACTTCGAGTTTGGCCGTTTGGACAAGAACAGGGAAATATAGGGTAAAACACGTTCCTACCCCTTCGCGACTGTCCACGAAAATATAGCCGCCCGTTTGTTTGATAATACCGTAAGCCGTTGAAAGGCCAAGGCCCGTCCCCTCACCTGTCCGCTTCGTCGTGAAAAAAGGCTCAAAAACCTTTTGTAATTTATCTGATGCAATACCAAAGCCATCATCACTAACCTTGATGGTCACGTATTCACCCGCAGGAACTGTGACCTGATCGCGTGACATCGGGTCTTTCAGGTTTGTACATTCTGTCACGATCCGAATTTCACCGCCCGAAGGCATGGCGTCGCGGGCGTTCACCACAAGGTTCATCAAGACCTGTTCCAACTGCCGCTTGTCAGCCCGGATCGGCTGAAGCACCGGATCATGGCTTAGTGTCAGTGTCACCTTTTCCCCGACCAATCTGTTCAGCAGATGGGTCAGATCAGCCAGGGTGTCCCGCATATCAAGAGTTTCAGGCCGCAACGTCTGTTTTCGAGAGAAGGCAAGCAGTTGCCCAACCAGCGCCGCAGCACGGTTCGCATTTTGGTTAATCTGGATAAGGTCGCTATAGTCGCTATCACCTTGGTCATGACGCAAGAGCAACAGATCGCAGTGGCCAGAGATAGCCGTAAGCAAGTTATTGAAATCATGCGCCACACCGCCGGCAAGTTGTCCGATCGCCTGCATTTTCTGACTCTGAACAAATTGCGCCTCAAGCGACTTGAGCTCTGTCGCATCATGCAACACAGCAATCAACGCTGGCACTCCATCCTCTTCAATACGGTTCAAGGTGACCTGAACAAAGGCCTCGCGATCCCCACGCGTAAGGCGCAGGAATTCGGATTTTTGCACCAACCTGCCAGCCAATGTGTCTTCAAGCCAATCCGAGATGGACCTGCCCAGCCCCTCCATAAGCGCCGACAAATGCGCACCCTCTGTAAGAACAACACCAATCAGATTGGATGCCCGTTTATTAAAGGACTGGACTGTTCCATCGAGAGCGATCTTGATCATCGGGATTGGCATATCCTGAAAGACCTGCCAATCCGGATTTGGCAGCGCTTCGCCTGCGGTTGGCGGCGGTAAAAAATAGATGGCCGAGCGTCCCGCCCCCGCATCCGTTTGGGCGATCAAAGCGGGTTTGCTTCCTGCAGTGGTGGCCACCTGCATTACCGTACCGGGAACAACAACCTGTTCGGCAAAGATACCGTCCAAGGATTTGCTTCTCATTCCGATAAACTGCCGGGCAGCGTGGTTCATAGACAGGATCGCCCCGCTTCGCCCAACCATTAGCATTGGTAAAATGCGGCTATCACCCATGAGACCGGCAGCAGCCTGTGTGTTCTGCGGCTCAACCCGCCACGCAAAACCATCAGAACCAATCGCATGTACTGCCAGTAATATCTGGCCGCTGTTGGTCACAATCTCTTCGCGCGCAGAACCATTTATCTCAGCCCGCGATTGCAACCGGAAAAGCACCGGTCCAGGGTTTCCCATCCGGTCCGCCAGCACCGATGCCATCGTACGATCCTTGGTGGCCCCGAATATGCGGTCAGCCGCGGGATTGGCGAAATCAATCTGGCCATCATGACGCGTGATGAAACTGGGCGCGCTGTCATTGGTGACAAAATGCGCCACCGAATTATGGCTCCGCTCCTGCGCCAGTTTATGGCCGACACGCAGCACCAGTAAAGCGAGACAGACACAAAGCAGGCTGAGACTGGCCGCACCCGCGCCAATCTGCGCCGCCCCGTCAAGAGCGCCCCATGCGGCCCCGCCAAGTAGCAGCGCCAAAACAAGAAGGGCTCCTAAACGTTGAGGCGTCGCCAAAACCACCCTATCCGTCAGCCAGGTGCCCCTTGTCCGATGCATAACTTCCCTTCCAGCGCTTTCAGGAATCAAATCCCGAATCATTCAGTCTACTCTTGGGCCGAAGGGTTAACCGCCTATTAACCGTATCCGAAAATGGCACACAACATTCCCGCAGCCGGCTATATTTTTTGTAATTAGTTGCTTTGCGTCAAGTGTGCGGAGTAGAAACCGTCACCCAGATCGCTGACCTCAAACGTCTTTTCCCACGTGCAAACCCAGCCGTTATTGCGCGCCAGAAACGCAGCAACACGCTGTTGGTTTTCATCAGGCAGGATCGAACAGGTCGCGTAGACAAGGGTCCCGCCCTCTGCGACAAGTGCCGCCGCTGCATCCAGAATGCTGTCCTGCAGGTCCGCTGTCTGAGCAAGCTGCTCTGGCGTCAAACGCCACTTGGCCTCAGGCGCACGCCGCCAAGAACCGCTGCCGGAACACGGCGCATCAACCAGAACCAGATCGTAGGGTCCAAAGGTCGCTAGATCACTGCCCTCAAGCTGGGTGATCTCGGCCTCTGCACGGGCGGCGCGCAATGGCAGATCGCGCATCCGTCCCATATCTATGTCATGAGCGAAAACCGCATCGGCCCCGCGGGCCGCAATTGCCAGCGCCTTACCGCCGCCGCCAGCGCAATAGTCAAGTACGCGGCCAGCCTTTGGCAACGCATCGACGACCGCCTGACTACTTGCGTCCTGCAGTTCGACAAAGCCATCCATATAAGCCGGAGCATTGCGGATTCGCCGACTTCCCTCAACAACCGTCAAGGCTGTCGCACTCAAAGGATTTTCACCAACCTCGACGCCAGCCTCTTTCAACATGAGGATAGCATCAGAGGTATTTGTTTTTGCAACATTTACCCGGAGCGTCACTGGTGCGCGACCTTGCAGCTTCTGCGCGGTCTCCGCTGCTGCATCACCCAGACCTTCTGCAAATCGCTCAGTCAGCCAATCGGGTAAATTCCACGCATCCGCGTCGGGCATTTCGCCCTCCGGAAGCTGCATCTCATGATCCATCAAAGGCGCGGGTGCATGACCTTCGCCAGTAAATAGGGTTGCAGGATCAATGCCCTGCAAACGAAGCAAGCCGATTATCAAACCGCGCCCTGTAGCAGCATTCCCCAGCCATGCAGCTGAACGACGCACGCGCAATACGTCAAAAACATGGTCGCGGATCGCCGCTCGGTCTTTGGAACCGGCAAAACGATTACCCCGTCCCCAACGCGTTAAAACCTGCTCGGCTGGCAAGCCGTCACCGATCATATCAAGTATCTCGATGGCGGCAGCCACCCGTGCAGCAGGTGTCATAGTCTAGCCAATCCTGTAGTTGGGAGATTCACGGGTGATCTGGACGTCATGCACGTGGCTTTCTTTCAGACCCGCGCCGGTGATTTTGACAAAATTGCAGTTCTTGCGCATTTCATCAACGGTTCCACAACCAGTGTAACCCATGGCCGCGCGCAAACCGCCGACCATCTGGTGTACCACCGCAGCGGCACTTCCCTTGTAAGCCACTTGTCCTTCGATGCCTTCCGGCACCAGCTTGTCACTGGCGGCATCCTTCTGGAAATACCGGTCAGCCGACCCGCTGGCCATGGCGCCAAGACTCCCCATACCACGGTAGCTTTTAAAGCTACGACCCTGATATAGAATGACTTCTCCGGGGCTTTCATCTGTACCTGCAATCATCGAACCGACCATTGCACAAGAAGCACCAGCCGCAATCGCCTTGGCAAAGTCGCCCGAGAATTTGATGCCACCATCGGCGATCACAGGCGTTTCACCCGCAGCCTTCGCGCAATCCATGATTGCTGTCAGCTGTGGCACACCAACACCGGCAACCATACGCGTCGTGCAGATTGAGCCCGGTCCGATGCCGACCTTTACCGCATCGGCGCCCGCGCCGATCAGCGCGCGTGTCGCTTCGCCAGTTGCCACGTTCCCGGCAACAACCTGAACCTCATTGCTAAGCTTCTTGGCGCGTTCCACGGCAATCGCCACCCCTTCGGAGTGTCCATGTGCGGTGTCGATCACGATCATATCCACGCCCGCATCGACCAATGCCTGAGACCGCTCGAAACCGGCATCGCCTGTGGTGGTCGCAGCCGCCACGCGCAGACGCCCAAGCTCGTCCTTGCAAGCAGTCGGATTAAGCACGGCTTGCTCGGTGTCTTTGAGCGTCAGCAGGCCCGTCAGTTTGCCTTTGCCATCAGTCACCAGCAGTTTTTCAATGCGGCGCGCTTTCATCAGGCTGATGGCTTCTTCGCGGTCAGCAGGTTCCTGCAGGATCGCCAGATTGTCGCTGCTCATCATCAAATGCACCGGCGTGTCATCAAGATGGGCAAAACGCATGTCGCGGTTGGTTACGATACCGACAACGCGCCCCGTTTCATCAACGACCGGAAAGCCGGTGACGTTGTATCGGGCCTGCAACGCCTTGGCATCGGCCAAAGTCTGATTGGCTTTCAGAGTGATCGGATTATACACAATACCGCTTTCAAACCGTTTGACGCGGCGGACCTCTTTGGCCTGTTCCTCAGTCGTCAGGTTGCGGTGGATCACGCCCATTCCGCCGGCCTGTGCCATGGCAATCGCCATGCGCCCTTCGGTAACCGTATCCATCGCAGAGCTGAGCAAGGGTATGTTCAGCGCGATCGATTTGGTCACACGGGTACGGGTATCTGCGGTGGAAGGCAGGACCGATGAGGCGGCAGGAACCAGCAACACATCATCGAACGTCAGGGCCTCACGAATCTCCATAACAACCTCCATGGGTAATGGCATCATTTGGCGGTTTGCTATTTCACGGATAGACCGGATTGAAAAGGCCCAGAGACGCCCACCCTTGCATTTGATTTGCACTTGTCCAAAGCTGCGGCGAAACAGGAGAGTGTGATGAGCAAACACGGCTATGAGAGCGGTAGGCTGGACCTGCCATTTGTCGGCATCTCAACATTCGGCAAACGCCCTTACGAGCCTGATTGGGCCAAGCTCGACGCGGATGTTGCGATCCTCGGCGCGCCATTTGATGCGGGCACGCAATATCGTGCAGGGGCACGGTTCGGCCCACGCGGCGTGCGCGAGGCATCTACCTTGTTCAGTTTTGGTCATGCGGGCGCTTATGACCATGAGGACGATCTGACCTACCTGCCCGGCGACGTGAACATCGTGGACATGGGCGATGCCGATATCATCCACACGGACACCGAAGCCAGCCACGCCAATATCGAGGCAGGCGTGCGTGCAGCGCTCGACGCCGCAGCCCTTCCTGTTGTGATTGGGGGCGACCATTCGATCAATATCCCCTGCATCCGCGCCTTTGACGGTCAGGGCGACATCCACATCCTGCAAATCGACGCGCATCTGGATTTTGTGGATGAAAGACACGGTGTCCGCAACGGCCACGGCAACCCGATGCGCCGTGCTGCCGAACAGCCCTATGTCACCGGCCTAACGCAAGTTGGTATTCGGAACGTCAGCTCTACCGCCAAAGAAGGCTATGACGACGCCCGTGCCATGGGGTCTGATATTATCAGCGTCAGGCAGGCCCGCGATATGGGCATCGGCGGCGTGCTGGCCCACATCCCCGTTGGTGCACGTCTATACGTGACGATCGACATCGACGCCTTCTGCCCATCAATCGCGCCCGGCACCGGCACGCCCTCTCATGGCGGGTTTCTCTATTACGAGGTTCTGGAACTGCTACAGGCCGTGGCAAATCGTCATGACATTGTGGGCATAGATCTGGTCGAGGTTGCGCCCGATTACGATCCCTCCGGTTCTACGCAGATCCTTGCGGCACAAATTTTGCTGAATTTCCTCGGCTTTATCTTTCATGCGCGCCGCGAAACATGACGACCCGGACGGTTGGCACTCTTCTGCACTCCGACATCAATCCAAGCGCCTACCAAAATATAAAAAAGGTTGATTAATGCGTTTTGTTGCTTGGTTCGTTGCTTGCACCGCACTTCTTTCAGCCTGCGGCGGTCCGTCTCTCAGCCCTGAACAGAAAGCGCAGCGCGCTGCGAACATCCCGAAAACCGATGCAGCCCTCAAGACTGCGCAAGACGTGCAGATTGATGGCAAAATGCTCCGTGTCGCGACATTCGCTGACAAAAGCTACGCCTTGGTAGAGCTGGAAGGCGCGATCGAGGACGTGCCCGCGCGCCCTGTGCAATTCCCCAATTATCCGCAGTCAGGCCAGACGTATTTGTCGTTTTCCTCCGCGCATCGCTTTCAGGGTGTTGGCGACACCAAAGCAAGACCTATAATCCGGTCACCAAACAGCGCGGCGCGGATTTGCCTGCACGCCGCTTGATCTGGCACGCAAAACAATCGTGGCAAGGCTGTAGGGTGATCCATATCGGCTGGCATCTGCGCGACTGCCTTACCGGCTGGACAGATGCACTGCACCTGGGGCATTCCAATTCGACAGAACCAAATATAAGTGTTGATGGCGCGAAAAGGCTTCAAGGTGACGCAGGTTTGCGTGATAAATGCGAATAATAATCTAACTTAGCGGAAACAAAGCCAAAGGCAGCCTAAAAATGAGCGATGATCCACTTGTTATCTTTACCCCTTCTGGCAAGCGGGGCCGCTTTCCTGTGGGCACGCCTGTCCTGACCGCAGCGCGGCAATTGGGCGTTGACCTTGATTCAGTATGCGGCGGGCGTGGTATCTGCTCGAAATGCCAGATCACACCAAGCTATGGCGAGTTTTCCAAGCACGGCGTGACAGTCGAGGCCGACGCGCTGTCCGAATGGAACAGCGTTGAAGAACGCTATGACGATAAGCGCGGGCTGAAAAAAGGCCGCCGTCTGGGCTGTCAGGCAACCGTGCTCAAAGACGTGATCATCGACGTGCCTGCCGAAAGCCAGGTACACAAACAGGTCGTGCGCAAACGGGCCGAGGTACGGGACATCACGCTCAACCCCTCGACAAAGCTGTTTTATGTCGAGGTAGCAGAGCCTGACATGCACGACCCATCCGGCGACCTTGAGCGTCTGCGCTTGGCCCTGAACGAACAATGGCAGCTTGAAGAGGTCACCGCCGATCTGCACATCCTGCAAATCATGCAACCGATTTTGCGCAAAGGCGCATGGAAGGTTACAGTGGCCATCCATCTGGGCGACCATGAAAACAAGCCGCGCATCATGCACATCTGGCCCGGCTTTTATGAGGGCACGATTTACGGAGTTGCCGTTGATCTGGGTTCGACCACAATTGCGGCGCACCTGTGTGATCTGCAAACCGGCGAGGTCGTCGCATCATCGGGCGTGATGAATCCGCAAATCCGCTTTGGCGAAGACCTGATGAGCCGCGTCAGCTATTCCATGATGAATTCCAAGGGCGCCGAAGAAATGACGCTGGCTGTGCGCGAAGGGATGTGTGGTCTGTTCACACAACTTGCAACCGAGGCGGCGATCGACAAGCAGCTGATCGTGGATGCAGTGTTCGTATGTAATCCTGTGATGCACCACCTGTTCCTTGGTATTGATCCATTTGAGCTGGGTCAGGCCCCCTTTGCGCTGGCCACCTCCAACGCTTTGCGCATGCGGGGCCGTGATCTGGACCTCAACATCCATGAAAGCGCTCGCGTCTATCTGTTGCCTTGCATTGCAGGGCACGTAGGCGCGGATGCCGCCGCTGTCGCCTTGTCAGAAAGCCCGCAACTCTCAGATGATCTGGTGTTGATTGTCGACGTGGGCACAAATGCGGAAATCCTGCTGGGCAACCGTGAGAAAGTGTTGGCCTGTTCATCCCCCACCGGCCCCGCCTTCGAGGGTGCCCAGATCAGTTCAGGACAGCGCGCAGCCCCCGGCGCTATTGAGCGGGTGGAGATTGACGCTGTGACCAAGCTGCCCCGCTTCAAGGTCATCGGATCCGATCTGTGGTCAGACGAAGAAGGCTTTGATGCTGCCATCGCGCAGACCGGCGTGACCGGCATTTGCGGATCAGGTATCATTGAGATGGTCGCAGAGATGCGTATGCATGGCATCGTCGATGCGCCGGGCCTGATTGGCACAGCAGAACAGACTGGATCAGCCGCCGTTTTTGCGGACGGCCGCACCAACAGCTATATGGTTTATGACGGCACCGAAAACGGGGGTCCTCTGATCACCGTGACAAACCGCGACATCCGCGAAATCCAGATGGCCAAGGCTGCGCTATATTCCGGCGCGCGTCTGCTGATGGACAAATTCGGCGTCGATAAAGTGGATCGTGTGGTGCTTGCGGGTGCTTTTGGTGCGCATATCTCAACCAAACACGCGATGGTTCTGGGGATGATCCCGGATGCACCGCTGGATAAAGTTACATCTGCGGGCAATGCCGCTGGCACTGGCGCCCGCATCGCCCTGCTGAACAGCGATGCGCGCGGCGAAATCGAGGAGATCGTGCGCAACATCCACAAGATCGAGACAGCAATCGAGCCGCGCTTTCAGGAGCATTTCGTGAACGCCTCCGCAATGCCGAACGCAGTCGAGCCTTTCCCGATCCTGAATTCCATTGTCACTTTGCCGACCCGCACCTTCAACACCGGTGGCGGCGGGGAAGGCAATGGCAGCGGTGGCAGCCGTAGACGGCGTCGCGGATGAGCAACAACGACGATCAGCGTGACTTCTGGACAGATCAGGCTGGCCCTCTTTGGGTCGATCAACGGGCTTCTTTGGTTGCCGCGCTGGCCGAAGTTCTGGAAGGCACGTTGACGCGGGCAGATATTCAATCCGGTCACAGCGTGTTGGATATCGGCTGCGGCGCTGGTACCAGCACGTTTTCTGTGGCGCAGATCATCGGCGACACCGGACATGTGACGGGGATCGACATCTCCTCTACGTTGCTGGAAGCGGCGCATAGCCGTGTTAAAGGGCAGCACAACATCGCCTTTCTTCAAGCAGATGCCCAAAGCCATCCGTTCGTGCCCCAAAGCGCTGACAGAATCGTGTCGCGGTTTGGCGTTTTGTTCTTTGAAAATCCTGCGGCCGCATTTGCAAATATCGCCTCTGCGTTGCGCGATGACGGCTGTATCGCGTTTTCCGCATGGGGGGCCATTGAAGAAAACCCGTTCTTCACGCTGCCCGCGCAGGTCGCGCGTGAAGTCCTTGGTCCGGTTCCCAAATCTCCCCCCGACGGACCGGGACCCTTTTCGCTGCGCGACCCGGCCCGTATTGCGCAGATCATGCAAGACGCAGGCCTTGTCGCCGAAGTGGAAACCACCGAGGAAAGCCTGACCATTTCCGATGGCGCAGAAGCAATGGCACGCGTCATGTGCCAGATTGGCCCTGCCAATAAAGCGCTAGGTCACTACAACGCGGACGATGCGCAGCGCGCCCACCTGCTGGACGCTTTGACCAAGGCTCTTCAACCTTACGAGACCTCTAAAGGCGTCACCCTGCCCGCTCAAATCAACTATGTGATTGCACGCAAACCCTCTTGACGCATGAAGCACTGCGGCTTAGTTCAATGCCACTGGCGCGCGGGTATGGTGAAAAGGTATCACGGCAGCTTCCCAAGCTTTAGTTACGAGTTCGATTCTCGTTACCCGCTCCAGAAAAATTATCCATAAAAATTAAGAATTTGCCTAGATTATTGGGTGAAATATCTACACGTAGCGTATTGAAGACATGGGAGAATTCGGGAACGTCTGGGGCATTTTTGGTTCCCCCCAGACTTTCCCCCAGAACTCACGCAAGGAAAACGAAAATCTTGAAGTCGGGATCGCCGCTCCATAAAAAATAATAATAACCAATATCTTAACTTACTTCCATGATTGGAAGTTATCGCAACCTCAATTTTACGGTCAGTCAATGAAACTGTTTGAGATTGCTTATTCACTGGCCAGCGCGGGTGCCCAGATCGAGTGCTTCCAATATTCATCTTCCCCCAAAGATATGCCCTTGTTGGTGGAGACCCCTGTTACCGTAAATTCATCGCTACAATTGATATCATTGTCAGCAAATTGATCGGTTAATACTCAACTTCAAGCGGGCTGTGATGAACCTGAGCCGTCTTGGTAATCCCTTGGCCCTCTTTAAGGTTGTACGAAAGAAAACAAAGTTTTCATAATAAGCGCATAGCCCCCGAGCAACATCCCAGCCTGGAACCAGACCTTCCACAACCGCTTTGTCTACTTCATCTGGTCCATCGCGAATGACTGCCTGCGTGACCTCTATGTCCGCGGTAAGTACCGAGACGTGATCCCGCCGATTACATATCTACCCGTTGCACGTTTCAGCGAGCATTGCTCACATTTTTCTGAACTCTTGGAGATTAACCAAAATGAACGGCTTCAGTTTCGAAAAATGTAGTTTGCAAGTGTAGGGGCGAGATCGGTGTTGGCTTTAACGATAGTTCGCTGCATCAAGGTTGCGTTTGGCATCGTAGATCAATTTGATGACGCGGTTGGCGTCACCGAACTCATGCGACAATAGCAATGCCAGCTTTATCAGAAACAACTCGGACTTTGCGCGGCCAACGCTGTCAATTTGTGCTGCAAGAGCATCATAGACGGCTTCGACATCTGTAGGGGTCATGGAAGAACCTCTCCGGCTGCAAATCTCAGCGCGTGTTGAATGGTGGCAGGTGTAGCGTCAAACAGCCGCGCGGCGATGTGTAGGTCGGGGCGCACGAGGTATGCGCTGGATTGTCTTGCTCCGAATTGCTGGGCAACCTCGGACTCAGCATCAATTAGAATGACCGCGACACCCGCGATGTCCAAATCGTTGGCAAGGCGCTTATCGAAAACAAGAACAGAAAACCCAGCACCCGGTTTCCCGGTCAGATAACCGTCACCAATCCGCGCCTCTGGCAGCATCGCACCAACCTGCGGCCCGCTTTTAAATTCAGGATCATCAGCGCACACAACGGGACTATCACAATAGGTATAGGGTGTCATCTGGCGCGGATTAGCGAGCTGTCCCGCAAAGGAATGGCTGAGCGCGAGGTTTAGCGCTGCATCACGCATGACCTGGTGGTGTCATGAAACGCGCGGATCTAGAGGCGTTTGCAAAGACATCCAACGTGGCCCCGCGACGCTCTGGTGTATAGCTGTCAAGCAAGGGAGGGGCGGCTTTGCCCTGCATCACATAGGCCAGCTTCCATGCGATGTTATGCGCGTCGGCCAAACCGTTGTTCACCGAATATGGGGACGATATGAGCTGAATCGCCGATGAAGAAGATACGCCCGTCGCGGTACTCATCCAGCGCCAGAGTGTTGGCTGAGCAGATGCTCCACCATTCCAGTTGCCAATCGCCTTCATAGCCGATTTCGTCGAGCACCGCTGTCACAGAGGCCCGCACGGTTTCCTCTTTGATGGCATCGTCTTCATCCTCGTCCGCACCAAGCTGATAGTCGATCCGCCAAATGTTGTCGGGTTGCTTGTGGATCAGGATCGTCGCACCGCGTCTGCAATCAGGATCAAACAGCGCGCGGCGAATTGTGGGATAGTCATGTGGCATTTGAATATCCGCGATGACATAGCGCCCCTCGTAATTGTCGCCTTTCAAATGCAGCCCACGCATCTTACGCATCGGGCTGCGCGCCCCATCCGCGGCCAAAACCCAATCAGCGGTGAGAGTGTAGCGCCCGTAAGGATCCTCGATCTCAAGGTCTACTCCGTGATCCGTATCCGTCGCGCCCACGACCCTGCTCTGCCACCGTGCCATATTGCGCCATTGTCCTGTCGACGCGCTTAATCTCGGAGGCGCCAAAGTCTGCCGAGCCTTTCCAAGTACCATAGAACAGCCCGCCACCAAGGATCAGCATCAATATCCCCGCCACGAGCATCGGAAACACGAACGCTCTGGTCATGTCGGTCTCGCCCCTCGACCAGAAGAAAAGCTGGCCAAGACAACCATCACCCCGAAACAGGAGAAGAGGCTGTTTGACAGCAGTTCCGCCCGGGCCCCGTCGGACGATGCCTTCAGGATATCCATAGTGTCTCTTTTCTTTAGCGGGCTGTGTGTCTGCCGTGCGGAGTGTGCCCTTAGGTCAGGCGTTCGGGCACCTGAACCGCGTTGCTCCATTGCCGGGGCGACTGGCCGTACATCCGCTTGAACTCGCGGCTGAATTGAGAGGAGCTTTGGTAACCTACGTCCCAGGCCGCCTCCGAAACTGTCTTGCCTTCGGCAATCTTCATCGCGGCGCTGTTCAGGCGCATGGATTTCACAAACTGGATCGGGGACATTGTCGTGGCGTCTTTGAACCGCCGATGGAAGACCGCCCGGCTCATGCCCACATGGTCGGCCATATCTTCGATGGTGATCTGTTCGTTCAGATGGTTCGAGAGATACTCGATGGTGCGCGCGATTTCGTTGCCGACACCAAAGGCACGTCTTGCGGCGGCCCCGGCTTCCCCCTTGAGCACCGCGTAACACAACTCGTGCATGCGCCCCGATCCTAACACCTCCAGGTCAACCGGATTGTCGAGCAGCGCAAGGAGCCGCAGCAAAGCCTGCGTAAACCCCGCATCCCAGGCTGCCAGTACCAAGGCTGATGGCGCTTCGCCCCGAAACTGTCTGTTGCCACCCGCGGCAGCCTCGATTTCCATGGTGAGTTCGCGCATCATTCGTGGATCCAAAGTGATCACTATACCGAGCAGAGGATCCGCTTCGGAAGCCTGTGGCGTGCCAGCCTCTACCGGTAGGGTCATTGGGCAAAGCAGGTATTTGTCGTTGCCATAGACGTGATGCTCACCGTCCAGCACAGCTTCCTTGGTGCCGCTCAGGATGGCTACAACCGTGGGCTCGTATACGGCAGGCACGCAGGGCATGGCCTCGGTCACCCGGAAAAGCTGGACACCCTTCAACGCGGTATCGACAAGGCCCGCGTCGGGCAGGCGGTTCTCAATAAGGGCTTTGATCTGGTCCTTGCTCATGCGCTGTAGCTTGCAGAGGATTTTCATCTTTGCAACGGGGTTGAGACGATTGGGCAAGTAATCGAGAGGATATCGCCTGTTTGGAGGTGCTGGCTGCTACTATCTGTGCTTCCAGACAAATAACACCCAGAACCGCCAGCTTGGGCTGGCAGGAGACCGACAATGGCAGATACGACATTTGGACCTAAAGGTTGGACGCCCGAGCGCCTCGGTGACCAATCGGGCAAGACCTACGTCATAACCGGCGCCAACGCGGGCGCAGGCTTTCAAGCCACGCGCATTCTTCTGAAGAAGAACGCCAAGGTGGTGATGCTGAACCGGTCGGCCGAGAAGTCAGAGGCGGCAATCGCTGAGTTGAAGCAGGAATTCGGCGCGAAAGCTGACGTGAGCTTCATCCGCATGGACCTGTCCGTCCTGCACAGCGTGCGCGAGGCCGCCGAAGAAGTCCTGAAGACCGTGCCCCGCATCGACGCGCTGATCAACAACGCCGCCATCGCGCAGGTGCCGACGCGCAAGCTGACGGTTGACGGGTTCGAAAGCCAGCTTGGCACCAACCACTACGGACATTTTCTGCTGAATGGTCTGCTTTTCGATCGCATCGCGGAAAGCATGGGCCGGATCGTGATCGTCGCGAGCCTTGGCTACAACCTCGGTCTCAAGACTATCAAGTTCGATGATATGAACTGGGATGAAGGCTACGGCGCAAACACCGCTTATTCGCAAAGCAAGTTGGCGCAAATGATGTTTGCATACGAACTGCAGGACCGGCTGGCCGCTGCGGGGCGCAAAGATGTAGAGGTTTTCGTCTGCCATCCTGGCTCATCGGCGACGTCTCTGATCACAACAAGTGGCAGCCGCACGATGCGTTTCATCTGGTGGCTGATGACCAAGACGCCGATGGTACAGACTGCGCAACAAGGCTCATACCCCGAGGTCATGTGCGCGACTGAAGAGGCGTTGACCGAGCAACGCGCCCTCTACGGTCCGACGGGCCGCATGGAAGCGGTCGGCCCAGTCGGCAAGGGCACACTGAACGCTCACGCCCATGACAAGACTGTCATGTCGCGTCTCTGGGAGGTGTCCGAAAAAGCCGTTGGGTTCGAGTGGGAACTCTGACCAATTGATAGAAGTCGGCTGCCAACGCTCCAGTCCCCAATGCGGACACTGGCGCGCCTTGCAGCACGCCACAGCTATGGGCTCAACCCTGCCTTTCGCTTCCTCTTCGCCACTGGCAGCTTTCGTATGGATTGCGACCTAGCCTCGGATACTGCCGGAGTAAAAACACTCTTCAGCAGGAGGAACTAAACCCTAAGCGCGAAGGCCAAGATCAAAAGCCCGAGGATCACATTGACCGTCAACAGCGCAAGCCAGACCCTGCGGCGCTGAGACAGATGGCGGAATGGGTCAATCATAAGTGAACCTCTCTGACAGGATGTTGGATGAGGGTGTACCTTTGCTGAGCAGATGATCCTCAACTGCATCCATCATGGCAGGCGGCCCGCAGAGCACAAACAGCCAAGTTTGACAAATCTCGGGCGAGAAGTGTCTTTCGAGCAGCGCCGGATCGATACGGCCCGTCTCTCCGGCCCAGTCTTCTGGCGGCTCTGACAGAACATAAACCACATCCTCATGCGATAAATCCTCTGATGGAATGATCTGCTCTTGAAGCCGGTTGCCATAGATCAGCTTGATCGGGCGCTTGTCGCCCGTCGCACGCATCTGACGCAGAATACCCAGCATCGGTGCGATGCCAACGCCGCCGGCGATCAGGGCGACGCCCTGTGCGGTGCGCCCCTCAATGATCAAATTTCCGTAGGGACCATCAATATAGGCATGTGTTCCGGGAGACACCTGATCAAGGGTTCTGGTGAAATCGCCAAGCTCTTTAATGACGAAGGTCAGTTCCTTGCCATCCACGGGTGCCGAACTGATCGAGAAAGGGTTCTCATAATGGCTGAAGGCGCTATGCCCGATGTTAAGCCATACAAATTGGCCAGCATCATAGGTGATGCCGTTGTGACCAGTGGGGGCAAGCTTAAGCTGCCATTGAAACGGCGTCAGACGTTTTATTGCGGTCACCTTCCAAGGCCGCGTCGATTGTCGCAGTGGCTGAAACACGTAGATATTCAGTAGCGCAGCCACGGCGGTGCCCGTCATGGCGACCCAAAACCACATAATGGTTGGATCGGCACTGTAACGCCCGGCCCTGATCGTGTGGTCAAGCAGCAGAAATGCAATAAGCAATGAGCCGATGCCGTGCATCAATCGCCATGTCTCGTATTTGTAGTCCAGCTGAGTCCGGGCGATGGCGAGCAATACGAAGGTAGGAAAAAGCAGGTACGCCACTATGCCTGACGCGAGATCAGAAAACTCCGATGTCACAGTCAACGCACGCGTCGGATCCCATGGTCGATGCCCACCCGACGGCGTGCCTCCAAACATGAACGGGTGTAACAGAGCAAAAGCGAGAGCGGTTCGGGCGATAAGTTGGTGAAACCGCTGGATTACATCCATTCCGATGCGTTTTGAAAGACGTTTGAACCGACCTGACAAGACAAATTCGGTCAGGATGATCGCAAAAGCCACCATGCCAAGACCCGACGCAATGTCGTCAAGCAACGGACGCGGTGGCCAGTCCAATGCCCACGACAGACACAAGGGCATCAGGACAATGACAAGGTAGAAGAGGATAAGAATCACGGACTGCATACTGCAAATTAGATCCTTTGCGCTTCTTCCGGATTGATGTCGCTCAAAGTTGCCGTTTAGGTCGTGAACCGATCGGATATAGCCAGAACGAATGCGCAATACTGCCGCTTAACTGGTACCCGCGGAGCAAGGACGTCAAACGTGCGCCTCCCACAGGTGGCTGCGTGAACATCGGTAAGGCCCTGTCTGGCGGGCAGCATTCGACACAATGGGCTCGAAGCCGACCTTGGATGCAGCGCAGCATTTCATGATATGATGCAGTGTCAACGTCGGGGTGTCGATGTGGGATGGCATGGCGGGTTGGAGAAACTGTCATGCAAAAACCAAACTTACCGATCATTCGCCACTTCGCCCCGCTTGGAAAGAGGGTCGCACCTTTGGCCAGAAACGGCCGCTGAAGCCCAAACATGTGTGTGCGATCCAAGGCAGACTGGAACTGGCAGAGAACCATTGCGATCGTGCTCTGTTCAATATGGTCATCGATTGCAAATTGCGCCGCTGTGACCTTGTGCGGATGAAAGTTGTCGATGTCATGGCATCCGGACAGATCAGAGAACGGGCATCGGTGCTACAAATAAAGACCCAAAAACCGGTTCGGTTCGAAATTTTCGAGCGCACGCGCGGCTCCTTGAGGAAGTGGATGGAAGATCCACCAATGGATGGGTCCGAGTATCTCTGGCCTGGACGGTTTCACGAGCGCCTTCACATCTTAACGCGCCAGTCTGCCGGTATCGTGCGGGATTGGGTTTCGTCTATCGGGTTGGAGGGGACCACTTATGGGACCCATTCAATGCAACGCACGAAGGTCACTCAGACTTATATGAAACCGGGCAACCTGCGCGCCATTCAGCTTCTGTTGGGGCATACGAAGATGGACAGCACGGTTAGATACTTTGGCGTTGAACTTGAAGATGTGTTGGCAATTTCGGAAGCTATTGAAACCTAAATTTTTGGGCCTTCGCTCTGCCTTCCCATGCTGCAATCGCACGCCCCTTTGCGGACATTTGTACTTCCGGCAGCATCTTCAGAATTTCGATGATCTAATCGCGGACACTGCCAATTTAGTTTAAAGTTGCCGGATTGCGCACTTTGGGGCAGCAGAGAGAAAGGACCATTCGTGAATGAGTTCTAAGTTATCCTCTAAAGAAAAAAGTACCCTTCGATCAAACCGCTTGCCCAAATGTAAAGATGGGCTGTTTCACGTACTTTGCTTGGCTCAAGTGAGGACCGCCACAAACTGGTCGTCGAATTTTTGGCCGCGATTTCAAAGAAACCTATACCCAGAATATTGTCATGGGCTCTGGTCGCAGCATCGAAAGACCTTACGCCAAGCTGGGCGCAAACCGCCGATCGGAAGTTACCTCCGAAATTGACGCCCCAGCATGGTCGCGCGGATCTGGCGATCACACCTGCAAATCAACTGGCACTGTTTGACGGGCTTCATGGTATTCCCACTATCCGGATATCGGGGCTGTTACCGAAGTAAATAAGATAAATCAGATAGCATGATGTCACCTTGCGAGATCAACCAAGGGCATTGTGGGTGGGAATAAGTACACGGAGTTCAACCAAGCATTTCCAATTTGCTGACCTTCTCGATAGGCGAATACGTCAAACCGATCACGCGCTTTATCGTAACCGAAGTGGCATTGCTCTTCCGCCTGCCCTGCAAATTTGAGAAGGGTGTAGCTCGACTTCGATTTAGGCGCTGTATAATGACCCGTTGTCTTGTAGAGATTTACCAGCTCTTTTGTCACAATCCGGTCGCCGATTGTTGCCCCTTGCACAGCGTATCCAAGGTTTGCGCACAGCTGGTAAAACCCTACTTCCAAATCGAAATTCTGGGGCGCCCGAAGCTCCTCAGGAAAAATATCAATTCTCCATGAGAATGCATCGTGTAAGGTTTCAACATAGCGCATCTCATCTGGGGGCGTTCTAAGCATTTCCCGGAGCAAACCCAAAGGAATAAAGTCAGTTTTCGGATCACTGCTGATGGCACCATCGACAATCTGAGCAATAGTTTTCAAGGCCCCATCGTATGCGCTGTTGACCATAGCCATCGGCACTTCGGTGGTCATATCACTTGAAATAGGAAGTGATGGCGCATGAAAACCAAGCTTTCCATTTGGATGCAACATCCGAAAGGGTTTAAATTTGTCGTATATTCCTACGAAGCCATGCATGAATGCTATCGCGCAGGCAGATGAACATTCAGCGTTTTCGGGTACAAAGGTTCCAAAATAGTTTTCAAAAATAAGCTTGCCGATCAAGAACCCCTCGTTGAGATTTCCACCGCTGCTATTCATGCAAATTACGAAATTTTTATCATCGTGATCTTGTCCGGGAAGGCTCAGGATTGCTTCCTTTACCTTTTCAGCACTTCCACGCACGATAGTTCCACTCAATTCGTGTGTACAAATACCGGAATCGAGTTGGCTGAATTCTAAGGGTGTATCGCTAAGAGTTTTAATTTGGAACTCAGCAGCGGATGATCGCCCGGTTGTGATAGCTAAAAGCAAAAGCGCAATAACCACTACCGTTCCGAAACTCCATCTCATCCGATCACTTGCAGCCACCATTCGAGATCTCCTCTAAACCACGTGATAGGTTTTTTACGTTTGTTGCTCTTTCAATTTCCGTCACCACTCCCATAAAAACACATGAGAACTCTGAAGCCTCTTTCCCCATCAACGAATGAAGCAGTTCGCCATCACAAAGACCTGAGGCGGTACAATCAGCGGCTGCATTATAGAAACCCGTGATGGCGAGAACGTTTGGCATGACGGTGTTCAGGAGAGATTGATCCGCTCTGATCTTTTTCACCAAGAAAGTGTTCAAATCCAAAGAGCCCAAACGCGCCGGCGCAACTGTGGCCTGCGCGTTTGCTACCAACTCAAATAGTTCGCTTCTTGTTCGAACAAGCTCCGCTTGCTGATACTGGCTTGCAACCTGAAAGGTGAACTCCGCCTTCTTTGTTTCAAAATCACCCAGATAAGCAACAAGGGCCAGAACGGCGGTCATGGCAACAATGAGAGCCGAGCACACCTCCGCGATGTATGAAGCCCGCTCAATTCTCAAGACAGATGCCCTCTCGAGGTATTCGGATTTCTCCGCTCACAGCAACAAGGTCTTTCGATTCAATCAAACACTGAAACTCTCGCTTCGTCAGAATGATTACTGGGTCCCCATCCATAACTTCGAACGTACCGGAATTCACCGCTGAAGCCGCCATAGCCTTTGATAAATCAGCCTCAGGGCAGCCCATTACCATTATGACGATAGGATCATCTCCATGTTCCATATAATTTCGAGAATTGTCGACTATGCAGGAAAACTGTTCTTGCGACACCCTCCAGAAAGATTCCTCGGCACTCGACGCAGCCGAAGAAATGCAAAACACAACACAAAGACAGGTGAAAAGAACGGCTTGCATCTTTCGAAAAGATTCAATGATCATCATGCAACTCTCTCGAACAAATTGGTCGCGCTATCGTCAACTGAGTGAAAAAAACCAAAGTCGCACTGCCGGAACGAAGACATTTCAGAAACTACTTAGAGATCGCTTACTTGTCTATATCGTCCGTCGTCAAAGTTTTCGGACCCGACGTTTGCCTGAGCCAAGAGAGGGTTTGGGGCTCATCGCAGCCACCGAGGAGTGAATGATGAAAAAGTTGATGAAAACACCGTGAGAGACGATCATCAAAGACATGAAACGTGCCACTCGCAGAGATTATTCATCTATGGAGAAGATCAGGATCGTCTCGGACGGGTGAGGAATATGATTGCAAGTCAATTGATCGAATGGCCGCTCAGAATACTGGTTCAGTTGTCATTTGAACCCGTTACGAAGGTCTGGTTTCCGCCCTGAGTGTCGAGTGCCGCTTCCGGCCTATTCTGTTGAAAAAATCGGATATCTGGCGTTTGACCTGCTCCCCTGAGAGTCCGCTATTTTAGTTTGGCTCTGTTCAGGTTTTGGCCCTTCTTTGACCGGTTAAAATATTCCGCCGGTGTCATACCAGAGAGTCTGGAATGTGGGCGAAGGTGGTTAAAGTCATTGCGCCAAGCCACCACCAAATTGCGCGCATGGTGAAGGCTATCGAACAAATGCTCGTTCAGGCACTCGTCACGCATGCGACCGTTGATGCTTTCAACATAGCCGTTCTGCATTGGTTTACCCGGCGCGATGTAGTGCAAATCGACTTTGCGGTCTTCCTGCCACTTCAGGATCGCATTCGAAGTCAGTTCTGTTCCATTGTCGCTGACCACCATGCAGGGATAGCCACGTATCTCAGCGATCCTATCCAGTTCGCATGCCACACTTTCACTCTCGGGATCATGCAGCGCATTACACTCCCGTGCAGTGCATCCCGCCATGCTTGGACCGCCATTTGCAAAGCGTCGCATTGCTGACCCCATGCTTGCGGCACAGTTCCGTCGCACCAAGCCCCGCCTAATGCTGCTTCAATATCCCAATGATCTTCTCTTCGCTAAAACGGCTTCTCTTCATAGACGGTCTCCTTAGTTGGAGAACATGCTAACCTCGAACACCGGACTTTTCAGGGAGCACGTCATCAAGCATGCATCCAATCGGGGGTTTACACCTCATTTTACGGTTCGGAAGTACGGAGCCCGGTACACATTCTCCATACCTTGGTTCTGACAGTACCCCATGTCCATATTGCTCGTGCCATCGATCATCCCTCTGGATTGGAAAGACACGCCCTGAATGCCATTAGCATTCGCAGAAAACTGGATATCACCAATGGCAAGGATTTGTCCGCCAAACGCGTTGAGTGAAGAGGCCGCCTTGAACCCTCCAAGGGTCATAAGAGTAGCGCCTCCGCCAGCTGCGCAATTATCATCACGTCCGATGCTCAGACCTGAGGGAGTATTAAAGGAGGTGATGCTGGAGTTAGTTGTCGCGATGACAACATCCTCAAGCATAACTCCATTTGAAAACTTGATCTCGCAATCACTCACAAACACAAAGTTTGAGTACACGCCGGCTTCGAAGGTGACTTTTCCAGACCCTGGGCAACTGTACCTGTTCACCGAATTGGGTTCAAAATGCTCCGGAGTCAGCCCCGTTCCCTTGTACCTCGTATTACCATTGGAATCGGGCACCGCGAGGGAAGACGACGATACAGTGTAGGGCGTACCAGCGTAGACATAAGGTGGCAGATGATCGGCCTCACCAGTCCAGAAGCTGTCGATAATGTCGGGCAGATCATTGAGCAGGCGCAGCCGATAGGCCCCTGATCGCAGGGCAGTTTGAAGACCGTCATTCTTCTCAAATCCAGATTTTGGCATATCGAGATCGTTCAGATTGGGCATCGAAACAATTGTACCAGGTTCAAAGTAGTTGTTCTGGTTCAGGCTGACATAATCATTGGAATGAATGCAAAACCCGTCAGTGAAACTGTTGTTAGATTGTATATCCACCACTAATTCAGCCACAAATCCCTCGGTGAAGCATGGAGGGTAATAGGTGCTGTAAACAGATTCGACATTGACGTTGAAGGTATCAAAACCAACGATCCTGAGTAGGAAATTCCGCGAGGGATTGCCACGAATATCAGACATCTCAGCGGACACCCGAACTGCGTCATTAGCTTCCATGTCAGCCGTAAATGTTGCTGACTGCCTATCCCAATTTCCAAACTCTATGTCAGCCCAAGTTATCGCAACTGATCCGATCGTCGATACCGGAAGTAAGCTGGATACGGTTGCCAAAGCCTGATCCTGTGAAGCCATAACATCATTCTTCGTTCTCGTATAAAGAGCAGCGTGCGCCGCGGTATCGGCGGCAATCTGCAATTGGGTCCGCTCGGCAATGACCTTGTTGAAGTCAATTGCGACTCCGCCCATCACAATCGCAATTAGCACAAAGAACAAAGCCAAAATTGTGATAGAGCCGTCTTCGCTTTTAGCTATCCGGCTCGTGCCAACCGCAAGGCGTGATTTCATGGAACTATCCATATCAAAACTCAATCAGGTGTTGGGCCCGCAAACCGATGTTTATGCCATCGAATGCTGAGAACATCATGTTAAACGGCATGAGGTTCGTTGCTGGCGTGGTAAGTACTGTAGAGATTTCACCGCCCGCTATTGTCGATTGAATTGACAGGTCCGCGCTGAGATATGCAAGTTTCTCGCCAATGTACGCTTCCACCGCTGCACCATCGTCAAGGCGGCCCAAGGAGAATGCGCGATTGCCGTCTTGGACTACACGAAGAATTTGAGATTCACTGAAAAACACCATCGACAGATTTATAATCATGGTCAGCAAAATGGTGAAAATCGGAAGCCATATGACCGTTTCAATTGTCGCGCTCCCCTCTTCATTGTTAAAGAAGTTCGACGATCCATTACGTAAAGTATACCTAGTGCCGTGCATAGGCGCATTAATGATAGTCATGTTGTGCTCACAATCCGTTGGTTCACTGCTGCTTTCGGGTCCAGCGCTCTGCCGGGCTTTCCGCTTCTTCACACTTGCTTCTAATGGAGGCGAGATTTTTTTCGAAAGATGATTTTACAAAGCTATACTTATAACCCAATGAAATCAGCTATTTACAAAAGATCCATATCACAAATACTTAGAAATATCTCAGAACACAGAAATGATGCAAAGCCGCCTGATCAACCATTACAATTAACCAATCGTCCAAAATGCGTCGGCGCGAGCGAATCCCATATCCTTCCAGCTCGCTCTTTCCGGAGGTTTGTGTCGACGTAAATGACTATTGGTTTGGTATTCTTCAGATGCCGATTTCCCGCTGCAACGCGCAGATATAGGCAGCAATATAAAAACAATCGGTCTGCGTAATATGTTGCGCAATTGGCATGCGCCAAATTTCCAGCGGTGTGCTCGAATACAATTCTGTGCTGCCATAACGAACGCCATACCACCGTGGTGGTTGGACTTGTAAATCTGGTGAACCAGAAGCTGTGCAATAGTAGCCTTGCCTGTGCAGTTCTCCCATGGCGTGCAGAGCCAGAAAACCCATATGCTGTTTTCCTATCCGCTGTTGGCCGAATAAGGAGGCCGGCATGCGAAGGCTGGCGATAGCATCATCCGGTATTTCCTGGAGGGTATCTTCCTCCACCGACGTAATCACAGCCGCAGGTCGGGTGATGTGCCGAATTTCGGTTACTGCCGCGACCAGAACAATCGGCATTGCCAACCATTTCACCTATATTTCTCTTTAACAAACGACATGCCGCTTGAATGTTTTGTCAGGAAACCTGTCTTTGTATTTGAATGACCGCTTGTGCGATCGGACCTATCGCATGTCAGGCACGCAGCGAACGGCAGCTCTCCGCCCTTCCCTAGCGCAGGAGATTCAGGATTTCATCAACGGTGATGTTGTTGATTGGCTTGTCACCGACAACGCTCACAAAATTCCGGACAGCCTTCTTTCGCGGGTTCTCCCACCGCCGCTTCTGATCCTCGCTTTTGCCAAAGGTCTTGTCTTTAACCAGCGCCCAATAGGTCTCCAGCGCCTGCGTGACAGTCAACGCCGGAGGCTGCTTTGTCCCCAGAACGGCTGCTGCCTCTACCGGGTCAGACCTCTGGTCACGATTGGCGATAGTTTCAATCCGGTCCAGCAGGGTGTCGATCGGCAGTTGCACCACCTGATCCAGCGGCATGTACCGCACGCCCTTGGCCGCTGCCAAATCCTGAAAGGCTTCGAAATGTTTCACCGCGTCGTCATCATGACCAGACAAACGAGCTTTCCATGCCGCAACCTGTTCGTTCCGAACCGCCGGTGCTTTCTCGCATGCAAGACGCCGAGAATCCGTTTTCAAGCTGATCCAGACCTCCGAGCGGGATTCGACCTGCTGAAATTCCACAGGCACACGGCGGCGCAGGCACCACTGGTTTACATATTTGAACATATACATAACACACCCCGAGACAAATCTGCCGTGTAGCAGATTGTGTAGCAATTTCGGGGTGTTCTATTGACCCATACCGCACACAAAACACCCTTTGAAGGGGTAAGTGCGCGTAAAATATTAGGTTTCAAGTTTTCTTGAAAAATGGTCATGGCGGACAGACAGTCCGCCACACAACCACAAAATCTAGTTGTATTTATTGGGAAAACTTCCCACTGCCTAAAAAGGTACCACAAAAAATACCACACCGGAATCAAATTAGGCGTTTCTAAGCCTTTCCTATGAGCGCATTCGGAAGGCGGCATATTAACTTTGCGCAACCAGCGAACCCAAGCCATCCGTCGTAACACCACTAGTTATACCTGTGTCAACTACAAGGGTCACACCGAGACGGTCATATCTATGTGAGATACGTTAAACATCTGGCAACGACTAGCCCTTGATCCGTGCAAATCAAAATGGCTCAAACCCATAACTACTCAAGCCTTTTCAAAGTTTTCTAAGAATTTCTTTCATTATTCGACGCCCAAATTCCGCATTCATATGTTTAAAATCATTCTCCCGAGACCGTTCATCTAAATGCTTGCTACCCGTTAAAAATTCGGCTTTCGTTTTTCCATCTACAGAAATCGTATCCTCGGGCTGCATCATAAAATCGGCACTCAAGCTTGCCGCCGCATTGCGAAGAAATTCGGTAGCTTCGCCTTTAAAGGTTTTGCGGCTCACGAAACCTTCACCGAATAGCGGTGCTGCGTGGATAATTGTTCTTACAGAAGCAGCGGTTAGATTTTTTGCATACTGAAATGCGAAGCGCTCCACAGATATCTCCCTAAGATAGGCATCTCTAAAACCCGAGGTGCACTTTTCAACTTCTTTAAGGCCCTGACCAATCCCTTCAAGGCGTAAAGACTGAGCATACAAGACTACCACGTCATAGTCGGAGCCGACAAAGACGTCTTCACCAGTCCCACCATCAGCGGTCGAACTTGAATAGACTTTCGGTAATCCACTTAAGGAGAGGCCATCAATTTTGACTTTGTCTTCGAAAGGCCCTCCGGGCATCGCCCATAAGCTCACCTCATGATTGCAATCATCCTGTAATGCCTCAAGACCGAATTTAAGCGCGCCGATGTGGCTGTTACCAACAATTCCTACACGCATATCAATCAAACCCTTCCAAACGCTTCAAGCAAAACTTCTTCACAGACAACATCGTCGTTATTTTCTTCGATTTGTCGCCCGCTTGCTTTTGGAACACGCAGCGTACCAAATTTTTTCTCATGCTCACGGAAGAAATTTTTCATCACAAAGTCTACACCTTCCTGCCGGACGCTTCTCATATTTGGCTCAAACCACATAGAACGGAATGGTGCGCCGGTGATAATTTCATAAGACGGGAAATAGTCGATGCCATTATTGTCGCTTGAGGCGGCGGCGGCGACGCTGCGCAGGATTGACTTCGATTTCGTTGTTGCAACCAGAACATGATCATCGCTTGCTGTGGCTGTCAGAGGTACAGGGGAAACTGTCAGCAGGATTTTATTTCGCTTGTTTGCCTTCTTGAGCAACTTAATCGAAGCACGCAGATTTTTCAAAGTTTCTGGATAGGATAGGTTCTTAAAAACATGAATCTTTGGGTCAAAAGTACCAGCCTGCGTACCAGGGCACGCTGCATAGTGCATTCCGGTCTCCTTGTTCATCCAGCTCTCTGTCAACCCAAGTGTAAATACAAAAACGCAACCCTCCTCCAATGCAGACCGCATTGCTGTTATCGTGCGTTCGCGAGCTTCATTAAACTCTTCGACGCTAGCAAAACCGTTCGGCTCAATCATAGGTCGCAACGGGTCATAGAAACGCCCATCGGTCTCCCACACCTCATCATAACGAGTGTCTGTAAAACAGAGTTCAAGCCATTGTCGGAGCATCGGTGTAGTGTAAATATTTGCAGTTCTCGTAGAAAAAATTCCATAGTTGAATTTACGCTTCAAGGCTTCACTGGACCCAGTAGGCGCTTGTTCAGCGTCTATCCATCTGAGCCCTGCTTTTGAAAGAGCGCGCCCGAAGTGCTGTGCGAAACAAGAGCCCGCAGTGTAGATTGGCATCCGGTCAAAGCGAAACTTCGGCACCCAAAGGTCCGAGACGTCAAAACATGAACGGTCCGCTACGGCACTGCGCCAGAAAGCACTGCTTTCTAGCTCAACATATGGATTCTGCATCACTTTAAATCTTTCTATGGAATCATTGGTTGATAGCTTTAAGTAAATTCCAGATGATTATCAGCCAAGAAACGAATATTTTTACAAGAAACCACTGTTGCATACCAAAGAGGCGCTCAGGCGAGCTTTCAAAAATTGCTTCTCGATCGTGTTGCCCAAAAAATGCAGATTACCCCGGCTGCGCAGGTTTCAGCTCTTTAAGGTTCTTGATAAGGTCTTCTTTCCGCTCCCTTGGGATAGGCAAGTATGATCCCATCGTCACCGCCATGTTCTCATGCCCGATATTCATGCCCCATGCCTTGAACTCTTCCACAGTCTCGCAACGGTCATTCGCCATCTTGATCAATGTCGTGCGGAAGGCATGGGGCGTGTATTGTGGCAATTGCACCATTGCAAACGCGTTGCGGATGATTTTGTTGAGCGGCGTTGTGGTGACGAATGGCTCACGCGCCAGCCCAATCTTTTGAAAACCGCCCGTTGCCGCCAGCCCCATTTGCGCCTTGGGGAACAGGGCATCGGCATCGCCAAAGAACTTGCCCTTGCGCAGATAGGTCACCCAAGCCGTGAAACACTCCAGATAGGCAGGGTCAACGGGCATGAACACTGTGTCGATGTATTTGGCCGCTTTGGTTTCTACCTCACGCGGGTCTTGGTAAACCTTGCCGTTGAACAGGTCGATATGTTTGAGCCTGAGGGACGCCACAGCCCCCACGCGCGCCCCTGTGAGCATAAAAAACGCAAACAGCGCCTTGTCGCGCTTCTCAAACTCGGTCGCGCTGGGCATGGCTTGGAAGGCGTGAAACGCGGCCTCAGGTGAAGGGGCTTGTTTTTCATTGGCGGTATGGGCAATGCGTGCCGACTTGCGGTTATTGTTGAAATACCGCGTGTCGCTATAGGTCAGCACCTTTTTGTACCCCACCTGCCCTGCCAGCCAATGAAAGAACTTGCGCACTAGTGTCAGGGTGGCGTCCACAGTCGAATGGCTCAAGGGTTGGCCCCGTTGGTTTTTTGCTTGGGAAAGATAGATCTTAAATTTAGCGGCTTGGTCGATATGAAACCGCTTGAATGGCTTGAACCCTGTAGACACTTCAAACTTGAGTATCGCCGCCAGCACCTTGTCCGTTGTCTTGTCGTCCAGCCCATCCGCTTCCTCAAGATGGAACACATATTTGCGCTTCATCCGCTCATTTTCCTCAATCACTTTTCTCATTGCCTATTCCTTTCATTTGGGATGGGTTTGGGCCTAAATTTCGGGCTGATTATTGGGACTGCTCAAAGTGTGGTTTTGAACTGGGCCTGAGGGGTTCGCATAGGCTCAAGAACTGTCCTTGAATGTGATCTCGTAGATCTGTTCAAACTTGCTCAAGTCACCCTTGCCCACAAATCGCTGCAAGCCCCTCTCACACCCCTCACAAAGCCCCTTAAGCCGCCCTCTTTTGTCATTGGCAGGAATGTAATCGACCATCGACCAAAGCGGCTTTTGGGGCGTCTTGCACTTGAAACAGTACATTTGATCCAAGCCCATTTTGACGGATTTCTTGGCCTGCTTGTCTTCAAGATACCGGATCAATTCAGCGCCCAAAATGTAGTGGGGGGTGCTCGCGGTCATTACATCCAGACCACCCGCCCGCCATGAGCGCACAGTATTAGGCGTTACGCCCAGAGCGCCGCCCGCTTCATCATAAGAATAGAGACGATGCTTTTTGATCCTGCGCGTTGAAACACGCTTGGCCATCAGACCTGCCCATCTTTGGACGGCTCAACGCGCTGGGCCTCTGCCCATGCGTTCAGATCAGCCCCGCGATAGATGATCTTGCGGCCCAGCTTGTAGAACGCTGGCCCCATACCCTTGTGACGCCATTGCGCCAGCTTGTCGCGGTCGCCAATGATGTTCAGTTCATCATCGCCAAGAACGTAGTTTCGGTTTTGCTCGAATATTGATGGCATTTTTTGATCCTTGTCCAAGTTATCTGGAGATCAAACTGCCTCTTTGGCTGGTGCTCGGTAATGCTTCAAAGCGCCATAAGCGCCCGCCCATCAAATGCCCGAATTGCCCAAATTACCTTTGGGCATAGATGGCATCGAGGTGAGAGGCCATGTTTCTCTGAACCGCTGTTCTGCTAGGGGTTTTTCCCAACTCTCGTTCGGCAAATGCAATCAACTCATAAATGCAATTTTCTTTGCCTTCTGGTAGCTCGTCCCGTGCGACCAGCCCTGACAAATAGACATTTATGGCAGACCAATCGACAACGGATCGCCTGCCTTTCTTTGCCTTTAAGTTGGTCCTGCCTACGTTATCTGACATATAAAATGCCCCAAACCTTTGTACCGAGATCGACTTTCCGGCCTGTAAGAGGAAAGATCGATGCGTCAAAATATCAGCCGTTTTAACCCTCAAAGCGACATGTTTAAGCTCACCAATTATTATTTCATCACCCATCCAATCATGGTTCAGTGAATAGGAATCCGAGGGAACTTCTTCGAATCTTGCTGCGAGTTCGTACTCACCCTCTTCGGCCAATCGTTCCCAGCGCTCGATGTTAAGTGCTTCGCTGCGAACTTTGCCTTGCACCAAAAGCTGAAATAACTTCGCACAAGCAACTTCCTGATGTGGCGTAAATCCAGCTTCAACAGAATCTACCAATTTTTGAAGCGGCCCTAATTCTGATAATTTTTCTCGATACTCGTCTGCCAACTTCTTCCAAATGTTAATAGTTGGCTCCTCTTCTAGGAATACGGGTTCCCTCGCCTCACATTCCGAAATTCGGTCGGGCAGTGGGTCTAGATCTTCGAAAGCACATTTCTCAGCCGCTCTAAAGTAATCCTCATCCATTTGGACCCCAAGGCTCTCAAATTCCAAACGATCGAACCAAGGGTATTCTGTGCTTGGCCGAAAATTATCGGGCATCTCACGCCAATAGAACCGATAATCGAAAGCGTCATCAGATGAACTATCTTCATGGTACTGAATTTGGGGAACACGCCCAAATGCCACCCATTCAACGGCTTCTGACATAAAACAGTACGGAGGAAGCTCTACCTCAGTCAGGAAGGTTAGCTTCTCATCAGCCAAAATTGTTCACCCTGCTATCCTGCCCAGCTACGTAGCCAGACCAACGCTCCATCAATGCTCGCCTCTTGTCCAGCAAATCCGACCTCGCATAAGCCCTCTCTACATTTGACCCCACAGTATGCGCTAAACTCATTTCCGCGACCTCACGCGGCGCATTTGCCACCTCAGAAGCCCAATCTCGGAAAGTTGAGCGGAAACCATGTACTGTGACGCCCTCGACCTGCATACGGCGCAAAAGCATCAGCATGGCCATGTTTGACAACGGCTTGTGTCGTTTCTGACCTTCAAACACATATTCCGATTCCATCGCTTTCAAAGGCTCAATAATAGCCAGCATTTCATCTGTAAGCGGTACGCGATGATCCTCGCCCCCCTTCATCCGCACCGCCGGACAGGTCCACAGCCGCGCGTCAAAGTCGATTTCTTCCCAGCGCAAACCCAGCGCCTCGCTTGTCCTTGATCCTGCTAGACAGGTGAACATCAGCGCTTTTGCCGCCATCGCTTTGCGGGTCTTCAAATCTGCATAAAACACTGGCACGTCTTTCCAGCCCATCGCCTTGTGATGTTTCACCTTAGCTTTCACCTTGGGCAGCGCACCCAATTCCTTGATCGCCGTTACAGGGTTTTCACCAGACCGGAACCCTTTAGATCGCGCCACGTCCAACACCGTCTTGATTCTCTGGGCCAGTCGCTTTGCAGTTTCGTGCTTGTCGGTCCAAATTGGCGCTAGGCACATCATCACTTCGGGTTGATCAACACCATCAATCGGCATCCGCCCGATCTTGGGGAAGGCATAGTCGCGCAGCGTGTTGATCCACTGTTGCCCGTGTTTAGTGTTCTTCCAAGTCGGCATACGGTCGATATGGACCTGTTGCGCCACCTCTTCAAAGGTAGGAACCTCTTGTCGAGCGTTGAATCGTGGATTTAGCCCCTGTTTAGCCATGCGGCGATATTCCAGCGCCCGCTCACGCGCTTGGTTCAGCGTTACAATGTCAGCACCGCCCAAACCGAAGTCGGTACGCAAGGGCGCGCCGTTCTTGTTTTTCTGGCCTTTGACCACAACACGTACAATCCAGCGGCGCGCACCGGAGGCATCGACCACAAGATGAAGGCCGCCGCCATCGCCATGCCGCCCCGCGCCAAGGTTCTCGACCAGCTTTTTTGTCAGTTTGCCAGTTAGGGCCATTTCAAAATACCACATTCCATACCACTCAAGGAACGAAGATATCCAACATCGAAAGAAACTCAAGCAAAAGCTAAAACCGCCCAAACTCAAAAAAACAAACAAAAAAGGCCGCCCAAGGCGACCCGGTCAAACTGAACAAAGTGGTGGGGTGGCGGACAGACAGGGATTCGAACCCTGGAGACGGTCTCCCGCCTACACACTTTCCAGGCGTGCGCCTTCGACCACTCGGCCACCTGTCCGTGGGGGGTCTTTAGCAAGGTAGCACGCGTATATGCAAGCCCGAAAGTGGACCTAGTTGTCGTTAATATTCAGCTATCGAGGTGAAGGTAGATCCGGCGGTTCATCCGACCCTTCTTTTCGATCTTTCCAAGGCGCAGCGCCCCGATTTCACCGGTGCGTGCAACGTGGGTACCACCGCAGGGTTGCAGATCTATCCAGTCGGTTTCTTCGCCAATGCGCACCAACCGAATATCGCCTGACCCGCGCGGCGGCTTTACCGCCATTGTTTTCACCAACTGAGGCGCTGCCTCAAGTTCCGCCTCTGTGATCCATCCATCACTGACCCGCGCGTCGCGTTCGACAAATTCGTTCAGGGTTTCTTCGATCGCCTGCCGGTCTTCGGGCGCGTCGGGCATATCAAAATCAAGCCGTCCGTGCGTGGCAGAGATGGCGCCGCCAGTCACACCGAAAGGTACCGCAACAGACAGCAAATGCAGCGCTGTGTGCACCCGCATATGTTTGTGTCTGCGGTCCCAATCCAGTTGCTGCACTACCTGAGCGCCTATCGGCGGCAGCGACAACGGCTCTGACGGAACAAGGATGATCTGGTCGCCCTCACCTTTCACGGCTGTCGCAATCGCCAGACGATTGCCCTGCCAACTCAGCACACCACTGTCACCGGGCTGACCGCCCCCTTTTGCGTAGAACACCGTAGCATCCAATACGATGCCCCCTTCGGCGGTATGAGCCACGACCAGGGCTTTTGCGTCCCTTTGGTACGGGTCTTCAAGGAACAGCTTTGTCGTCATTGGTCAGCATCTTTATCTTCGGCTTTTACGCCAATCGTCGCTTTTGGAGGCGATGTGTCCTCACCCTCTGACTTGGCTGATCTAAGCGTCTCGGGATTGCGCAACCAAATATCCTGCTGCGGAAATGGTATCTCTATCCCTTCCTCTGCAAAGCGACGGGCGATTTCGTGGTTCACATCGTTCTTGACGACGTTGAGCCAGGTCACATCACGCAGGAAAATGCGGATTTCAAAATCCATGGAGGACGCACCAAAGTTCAGGAACAATACCTGCACTGCAGGATTTGAAAGAGCCATGGGTTGGGCGTTCGCGATCTCAAGCAGTATCTCCTCTACCTTTTTGGTATCGGTGCCATAAGCAACGCCAATCGGGATAATCACCCGGCCAAGCGTATTGCCACGCGTGTAATTGATGACTGTGCCGCTTACTAGATCAGCGTTCGGCACAATGACATCCGTCTTGTCGAAGGTCTCGATCCGGGTTGAGCGCACGGAGATATCGCGCACAAAACCCATCTCTCCTCCCGTAACCTCGATCCAGTCGCCTTCCGAAATCGGGCGCTCGATCAAAAGAATGATACCGGAGACAAAGTTCGAGACGATGTTTTGCAAACCGAAACCGATCCCGACCGACAGCGCACCAGCGACAATGGCAAGCGAGCTGAGATCGATACCGGCACCCGTAATCGCGGCCAGCGCTGCAAGGAAAATCCCCACATACCCAAGGCCGGAAACAATGGCGTTTTGGCCGCCCTTGTCGATCCGTGTCTTTGGCAAGACGTTGGTTTTCAGCGCCCCTTGGGCAAGCCTTGTAAGAAGATATCCAACGGTGAAAATGAGTGCAAATGTCAAAAAGTCCGTTGGCGATATGCGCGATTCACCGATGGAAAATCCGCGCCGGAAAGCGGCCCATATCTCTGTCAGGTCCGATACCCGCGCTCCCCAAGCCAGCGCAAGGACAGGCAGCGCCATCAGCTGCAGAACCAACCCGAAAAAGATCGGCATCAGCGCATCACGCGCTTGCACGCCCTGCCCTGTGATCATCCCGTATACGTCCGCACTGAACCTCTGGAGAGCAAGCACCAGACCAAGAATGACCAGCGTCAGGACAGTGGGATGAAGAACAAATGCACTGGCATTATAATAGCCTGCCGCCTGCAACAGTGGTGCCGCAATGGCCACACAAATAGACGCGGTCCCCAAGCTACGCACAATCCGTCCCAATGTGCTTGCGCGCGAAAGCTCATCGTCCTCCTGCTCGACCACTTCGGCACCGGAATGGCGCAACAAACGGCCAATCCGGTAGATGGCGTAAGAGATCATAACGGTGAACGGAAAGCTCACCACCGTTTTGGTCATGCTGTCCCCGTCATCTAGCGCGATGATCCGCAGCAACAGCATGTTGATGATAATCAGCAATGTGATGCCGCTTACGAGAAAGCGTGCCTCGCTCCGGTCTTTCTGGCTCAGCTCAAGCAGTGCTTCGTCGTCCTCGCGGGAAAATATCTGCTCGGCCACCCAACGAAAACCCAGCATGAGACCGCCCAGAAACGGAATCAGAAGAACAAGCTGGTCGCCGCGCTCTCCCAGATAGCCCGTTGTCAGCGCAGCAAAAGCCAGTAGAGACAGGCCAATCAGCGGGAATACGATCCGCAGCAGCGAAAACACAAAGCGCCAGACACTTAGGCTGCGCCCGCCCACCCTGCTAAAGCGTGTGACAATCTTTGTGGACCATCGACGGCCGCGGAAAATCAGTATCAATCCAGCCACTGTCGAAAACAGGATCACCGGCAGGTTGCGTATCAGCTCGGTTCGCCGTGCGCTTAGCGCGTCCTCCTCGGGCTGGCTCCATAGCTTGGACACGGCCGCATTCAGCGTCGCAAGAGCCACAGGCCAATGCGTTGGTACCAGAGGCGATTCGACTACCTCCAGCAGCGCCTCTGTCTGGCGGTTGCGCAGTATCGTATCGATTTCACCCACAAGGCCATCTGCACGCGCATAAGCGCTATCAGCGACCTGAACAGGTGCCATCAATTCGGCAAGCTGCCCTTCCAGTTCTTTGCGTTTGGAAACGACTTCTGCGGCTTCCGGCACGCCTTCGCCTTCTGGCGGCTCCGCCCCCAAAAGCGCCAGCTGGTCGCGCAGGCTGGTAATGCGTACCGCGTTAACATTGCGGGCCTCATTAAATTGCTCGCGGTAGTCAGCAATATCGCTTCGCAGGCTTTCCAGTGATTCATCCGACGTATCAGCCTGATCCACCAAGGTTTCGGCACGCTCCGCCAGATCAAGCCACTCCGACATGTTTACGCCGGGCAAATGCTGTGCATGTGCTGCAACAGCGCAAAGCAGCAGCAGCCCCATGAGCGCGACGAACCGCATCAGGCCGCCTTTAAGAGTGCTGATCATACGTCTTCAAATACCGCTGGGATGTCGGCCGGTTCGCGGTCCAGCCACTCCGGTACGGGCAATCCTTTTTCCCGCAGGAACGAAGGATTGAAAAGCTTGGACTGATAGCGCGTGCCGTAGTCACACAAAATGGTAACAATTGTATGCCCTGGCCCCATTTCACGCGCCATTCGCATCGCACCCGCGACATTCACGCCAGAGGATGCCCCAAGGCATAGGCCTTCGTGCTCAAGCATATCAAATACGACCGGCAGCGCCTCGGCATCGGGGATGTTGTAGGCAAAATCGGGTTTGAACCCCTCAAGGTTGCGGGTGATGCGGACCTGTCCAATACCTTCGGCAATCGAACTTCCCTCCATCTCAAGCGCGCCGCGCGTGTAATAGCTGTAAAGCGCTGCACCATCCGGATCGGCAATCCCGATTTTTACGCCTTTGGGCTGCAAGGCCATCGCAGTCCCGACCAGCGTACCGCCAGAACCTACAGCGCAGATAAAACCATCTACTTTGCCATCCGTCTGGGCCCAGATCTCCGGGCCGGTCGTTTCGATATGGGATTGGCGGTTTGCCACATTATCAAACTGGTTGGCCCAGATCACACCTTCGTTGCTTGTGCGCGCCAGCTCCTTGGCCAGCCGTTCGGAATAACGGACGAAGTTGTTGGGGTTGCGGTAAGGGGCAGCAGGCACTTGAACCAGCTCTGCTCCGGCAAGGCGCAACATCTGTTTTTTCTCTTCGGACTGGGTTTCCGGAATGACGATCACGGACTTGAACCCCATAGAGGCCCCGACCAACGCCAAACCGATGCCCGTGTTGCCGGCAGTGCCTTCAACGATCGTGCCACCCGGTTTGAGATCTCCACGGGCTATGGCATCGCGAATGATGAACAGCGCTGCGCGGTCTTTTACAGACTGGCCCGGATTCATGAACTCGGCCTTGCCGTAAATCTCGCAGCCGGTTTCCGCGCTCGCACGGCGCAATTTGATCAAGGGCGTATTGCCCACAGCATGTTCCAGATCGCGCGCTACTTGCATCAGGGCACCTCGTTTATTATGCGCCCTACATCTAACCCTGCTGCGTCAAGACCTCAACCTGCTTCGGTGATGCGCCAACCAATAGGCAAGCAGCGCCAACGGCGTGTTTGCTATTGCCTGACGTTCAGCCATGCCGATGAAATCATTGTACGAAATTAGTCTGGAGCGGATATTTTCGTCTTCACTGTCCAAACCGCTGACAACCGCTGCATCATCCGGCAGATCGGCGAGGCCCACGAAAATGTGAAAATAGCAGGTCGACTCTCCGGGGCTGGCATAGCCCCGCGCAACCGTTTCGAGCACTCCGATCTCAAGTTCGGCTTCTTCAAGCGCTTCGCGACGGGCCGCCTGTTCGGGGCTTTCGCCCGGATCAACCCGACCAGCGATCGGCTCCAGTTGCCAGATATCACTGTCGCCCCGGCCCAAAGGACCTACGCGCATTTGCTCCACCACCAGCACGCGGTCGCGCTTTGGATCGTACGGCAGGACCAAGGCGGCGTCGCTGGCGATAAAGTAGGACCGCTTAAGCTCGTTCGACATACTTCCGTCAAAGCGGCTGTGGCGCAGGTTCACTTCGTCCAAGGCAAAAAAGCCGACATAAGCGCGCTTCTGGCGCGTCACATCAACGGTACCGTCGAACACGTCCTTATCTGAACTATCGCGATCAGCTAAAACTCTTGACCATGCGCGCGCCCGTATCTGAGGGAACATGCCCGCAACTTGATCGCGACCATGTGAGGACAGATACCCCATCACCTCTTGCGCCGCATAGCATGACATTGCCCCCCACAGATCAACCCAAGCGTCGAAATCCCAAAGGCCATCTGGTGGCCACTGATCTGGTGCGCACAGATAAACCTGCGCGGCCTCTCCGTTTTCCAGAACAATATCCACCAGATCATAGGCGAAACCGCCCTCGTAAAAGTTCAGGCGCGCCACATCCGACGCAGTAAGACCGCTGGCCAAAAGCCCTTCTGCGCGGCCACCGGCCTTAGACACCAACATCGGAAAAGGTTGATCTACAACTGCGTAAACAGCGTAATCGCACAATACGGCCGCCTGAAAGTTTTCTGGCGGCAAGGACCGGCCAAGCACGATTTCGAGAAGCGGCGCGTGCCGCAAGCTGCCGTAAAAAAAGAGCGCGGCCATGCCTTAGCGCCACCTCTTGGCAGCAGAGTCTGTCGCCAATCCGACAACCACAGCCCCGATGGCCGCTGTGATGATCACAGGCGCGGTAGCGATCATAAGACCAAATTCAGATGCAATCAGGAAAATCGCGGTGATCGCCTCCATCGGACTGTCATAGCGGTTGCGCAGCGCAAGGCGGAACATCTCGTAGCAGGAATGGACACCAAGCGCGTAGATGAACAGAACAGCGACACCAGTGACACCGTTGTTGATGCCCGGAACAATACCACGTCCTGCCCGGCTGCCCATCACGAACCAGCCAACAAGTAACCCCAAAAGGGCGTTCACATAGTTGAACCAGCCAAAATCTGTGCCTTCGGGCATCAGCGGACGAATGAGATCAGACAGGATCCAAGCCAAAATAGCGAGCAGAACTCCCGCGACAAGACGTGCAGCTGTGGGCATTGCGATCTTCCTCTAGTGCCTAAGACGGGATTACCCCGGCTTGCGCACCGTAATCTGCGTTACATCACAATTTCCACTATCAAATGTTGCTGCGCAGGAAGTGAGGTAAAAATTCCACATCCGCTTGAACCGCTCGTCAAAGCCCATATCAGCAATATCGTCCCACTTTTCGTTGAACGTTTCATGCCAGCGCCGCAGCGTGATGTCGTAGCTTTTGCCGAATTCGATCGACCTCTCAACCGCAAGTCCGGCCTTCTCTATCTGCTGGCGCAACGCTGAGGGGCTGGGCAGCATGCCACCCGGAAAGATGTACTTCTGAATGAAATCAACGCCGCGTTTATAGACATCCCACCTACGATCCGCGACGGTTATGATCTGCAACGTAGCCGTTTTTCCGGGCTTGAGACGCTCACGCACAGTGTCAAAATACACCGGCCAGTATTTTTCACCCACCGCTTCGAACATCTCGATGCTAGCGATCCCGTCGTAAACACCTTTTTCATCACGATAATCTTGCAGCTTGAACGAGACCCTATCGGATAATCCGGCCTTTTCAATGCGTTCAACCGCATACTTAAACTGCTCTTCGCTGATTGTCAGGCAGGTGACCTTAAGGCCTCGTTCCGCCGCAGCATATTCCGCAAAGCCGCCCCAACCACAGCCGATTTCCAGCACATGGTCACCGGGCTGAACCCCCATCTCGTCCACCATGGACTTATATTTCTCGATTTGGGCTGCTTCCATGCTTTGCTGCGGATCGCGAAAAATCGCACTGGAATAGCTCATTGTTTCATCCAGCCACAAAGCGTAAAAGTCGTTCCCCAAATCATAGTGATAGGAGATGTTCTTCCGAGCTTGCTGTTTTGAATTGCGCTGCAGCCAAAAGCGAAGCTGTTCGAACTTCCGGACAAGACCCATGCCCGGAAAACCGTCATAAAGCTCTTCATTGTCGGCATGAATGAAGTCCATGAAAGCCTGCAAATCGGGCGTGCTCCACCAGCCATCAAGATAGGCGTCGCAAAATCCCAGATCCCCTTCGCGGATCAGACGGGCAAAAAGATCGTCATTATGAACATGCAGTTCAGCAACAGGTCCGGGTTTTGTCCCCTCAGCGCGGAAATGACGGCCGTCTGGCAGAACAAAATCAATCCGACCGTGACGCAAAGAAGACGCCATGCCAAGAACGCGGGCAAAGTACCGCGGCAGATTTTTCTGTCCTTCGGCTGTTGTCAAAATCATGTCAGGTTCCTGTCTTCCGGTTTTATTATCATAGCGAATTTGTCAATTTCATCAATTGAATTCACTTAAAAATCCCTATTTTCATAGGCATGCAAGGCGCGCTTGCGGCCTTCTCCGACATCGACAATCGGCTTTGGATAGGGATCATCGGGCGACATGTGCCACCGCTTTGGTATCGCGTCGAAATATGCCAGTGCGTCCTTATGCGGGGCGCTACGCCCTTCAGCGACCCAACGATCGGGATACGCGTGCTGCTTGTCGAACTTATCAAGTTGGCTGACCGGATTGAAAACACGAAAATACGGCGTGGCATCAGGGCCAGAGCCTGCCGACCATTGCCAACCCATTGCGTTTGATGCCGGATCCCAATCAATCAAGCAGTCCTCAAACCACTTTTGCCCGATCTTCCAATGGCATAGCAGATGTTTTGTCAAATAGCTTGCCACGATCATCCGGCCACGGTTGTGCATCCGGCCCGTCACATACATTTCGCGCATAGCTGCATCCACAAAAGGAATACCGGTGCGGCCTTGTTTCCACGCTTTGACTTCGGCGTGTCGCTCGTCCTCGTTCCAGTTAAAGCCTGCCCATTCCTCGCGCCAGTTAGAGGTTAATATGCGCGGCGTGTGATGCATTAAGTGATAGGCAAACTCACGCCAGACCAGCTCTTTTAAAAACGTTTCCGCCCCCGATTTACCCTCATGCAGCGCACGCTGGCCGGCATGCCAGCACTGGTGCGGACTTATCTCGCCCAAGGCAAGATTCTCGCTCAGGTTCGATGTTCCATCAACCGAGGGCAAATCGCGGTTGGTGTTATAATCAGCCACTTTATGGGCAAGAAATGCGCCAAGCCGGGACTGTGCGGCCTTTTCACCCAATTGGACAAAAGGACGAAGCACCTCGGCACCGCGATTCATCGCAGCATCCATCTGCCAGTCTTTCAGATCATCAGAAGCGGGCCAGCTTTCTGGCACGGGAATATCCGACGGGGCGGACAACGGTTCATCCACGTCGCGATCCTTTACCGAGCGCCAGAAAGGTGTGTAAACTTTATAGTAACCGCCGGTTTTGGTCTCAACTGTCCACGGCTCAAACATCAGATGCCCACCGAAAGACCGCGCGTCGATCCCGTCTTCCTTGAGCGCCGACTTCACACCGCGATCGCGTGCAACGGTGTCTGGATCATATTGGCGCGTCCAGTAAACCGCGCCCGCTCCCGTCTCTTTCAGCAACGCTTTCAGCGCGTTCAGGGCGCTATCCGAACGGCGAAGGATCAGTCTGCTGCCCTTTTCGGCCAACGTTTCCCCAAAGTGTTCCAACCCAAGACCCATCCGGTATTTTGGCGCGGCTCCTAAGCCCTCATAAAGAGGATCGAGGATGAACACCGGAATAACCGGCCGCCCCGTGGAACACGCGGCATGGAAAGCAGGGTGATCGCTTAGCCGCAAATCGCGGCGGAGCCATATCAGGATGGGGGATGTGTCGCTCAACTCTACCAGACCTTATAATTCATTTTTTTACGAATTAGGCCAACCACGATAGGATCAAGGCATAGGTTTCATAAAACATCATCCAAAGCGTTCAAAAGCTGATCTATTTCAGCTTGGGACGTATAATGCGTAAAACTGAGGCGCAGAACGCCCTTCTCCATATCAACGCCCATCGCCTTGAGGGCGCGCACGGCATAGAAATCGCCGCCGCCTGTCATGATCCCCTTTTCTGCCAGATCACGCGCGACATCCAATCCAGCGCGGTTCAGCGCAAGCGCCACTGTCGGTGCCCGCTGTCCCGCTTCCTGTGGCCCAATCAGACGAACAGAATTGCGATCTTTGACCGCATCCAGCACTTGTTGAAGCAATGCGGTTTCGTGCCCCCGCATCAAATCATGCACGGCCACGCCACGCGCAGCAGCATCGGCATCACCGCCACCATGGTGCGCGTATAGCGCATCGACATAGTCCGCCATACCGGCGCAGGCAGCAACCTGCGCATGATCGGGACCAGCAGGGGTAAACCGCTTATACAGTGTATCAGCGTTAAAATAGTGCCCCTGATTAGGCAAAAGCTCTGCGAGCATGCGGCGGATAACCATTAAGCCTTGATGCGGCCCATAGGTTTTATACGCAGAAAATAGGTAAATATCAGGTCCAAGAGCGCCCACATCCACAAACCCGTGCGGCGCATAGGACACGCCATCTACGCACACAAACGCCCCAGCAGAATGCGCGAGCGCAGTGATTTCAGTGACTGGATTGATCTCTCCCACAACGTTCGAGCAGTGGGGGAAACACACAAGCCGCACCTTGTCATCCAGCAATTTTTCCAGATCAGCGGGGTCCAGATGGCCGGTTTCAGGATCAATCGCCCACTCGCGCACCTCGATGCCGCGTTCTGCAAGCCTGCGCCAGGGGCCGGTATTGGCCTCATGGTCTTGGTTGGTAACGATAATCGCCTCTCCGGGCTGCATCATCTGCCCGAATGCCTGCGCCAACACATAGGTGTTTTGCGTAGTAGATGGACCAAAAGAAAGCTCGTCTGTATCCACCCCGAGGATCGCCGCCATGCGGCTGCGCGCCTCGTCCATTTCTTCGCCACCAAGGGTGCTTGCCGCATAGGGCGCGTAGGGCTGCACCTTGCGCTGCGTATAAAAACGGGTGAGCCGGTCTATCACGGCACCACATGTGTAAGAACCACCAGCGTTCTCGAAAAACGCCTGCCCCTGCAACACAGGTTCCGCAAAAGCTGGAAACTGGCTGCGCACGAATTCTATATCTAATTTCATAGCGGTAGGATGTTTGAACCGACCCCAGCCGTCAAACAAAAATCACAGGACCCACAAGAAACTTAACGCTTTGACGCGCGTGAAAGCCGCCGATGCGCCGCCCTGAGCAAAGCTTGCGCATAGGCACGATGGAACGGCATGGCCAACCGCGCGGCGAAGGGCAACCTTGGCTGCGATGGCGCCACAACAGCGGAGCCAAAGGACAGCCTTGTGCCTCCAGCGATGGCGTTTACCGAGAACCACGACCGCGTAGAGCCTGAGATGTCACACAAGATGATCTGGTCATCACTGCGCGCCTCCACATTCCATGCGGCAAACCGGTCTTGCGCTCCGATCACCATCTGCGAAAGTTCGTTGCTTGTGATCCGCCTGCGCAAGATCACCGTCAACACAGCACGCTCCGCCCGAAATAGCGGTGTGGTGTAGAAAGCCTCCAGATACTCCTCAAGCGTCACGCCCCGCCCGATGTCGGCCACAAAGCAATCGGTAAAGGTGGCGCCCTGCCCCACGTATCGCGCCAGAAACGCGTCTTGCGGGACAGGGCATTCCGTAAGGGTCACGCGTTAACGTCAACCACAACGCGGCCTTTAACCTGACCTTTCAGGATGTCAGCTGTCAGCTTCGGCAGGTCCGACATCTTGGCCGGCACGACCATCGCTTCAAGCTTGTCCATCGGAAGGTCTGTCGCGATGCGTTTCCAAGCCCGCAGGCGGTTATCATAGGGCTGCATCACACTGTCGATGCCCAACAGGTTCACACCACGCAGAATGAACGGGATCACAGACGCAGGCAAACCCGCACCGCCCGCCAGACCAACGGCCGCAACAGAGGCACCGTATTCCATCTGTCCAAGCACGCGCGCCAGCATGGCGCCGCCCACGGCATCAACACAGCCGCCCCACGTTTCGCCTTCCAGCGGACGCTTCACCGTCTCGTTGATCTCTTCGCGCGCTACAATCTGCGTGGCACCAAGCGACATAAGGTAATCCGCTGTATCGGGGCGCCCTGTCACAGCCGCAACCTTATATCCAAGGTTCGCCAGTATCGCCACTGCGACCGAACCGACGCCGCCAGCAGCACCGGTCACCAGTACCGGACCCGCTTTAATCCCGTGATCCTCCAACGCCATAACCGACAGCATCGAGGTAAGACCTGCGGTTCCCACAGCCATCGCCTGACGGGCGTCAACCCCATCTGGCAGAGGCACAAGCCAATCTGCCTTCACGCGCGCCTTCTGGGCGTAGCCACCCCAGTGGGCTTCACCCACACGCCACCCCGTCAGAACGACTTTGTCACCGGCCTTGTATCGCGGATCAGAAGACTCCTCGACCGTACCGGAGAAATCGATACCCGGCACATGCGGGTACTTGCGCACGAGACCGCCGCCACCCGGGCTCATGCACAGCCCGTCTTTGTAGTTCACAGTCGTATACTCAACCGCCACCAGAACCTCACCGTGCGGCAACTGATCCTCGGAAATCTGCGTGATCTCTGCCGACGTATTTCCTTCATCGTCCTTGTTTACGATCAATGCATCAAACATGTGACTCTCCCTCCGGGGGCTTTCCCCAATTTGTCCGGCCATTTCTTTTGGCCAAAAATATCCCGGGGTGTCCGAGGGGCTGGCCCCTCGGCCCCGAACTCTCAATCCGCCAAAGCCTGTCGGACTTGCTGATAGTCACCTGACAGAAAGGACAATCATAATGTTGTGCCAAACTGCCGTGACACAGCCGCACCCGACGACTCATGCGTTGCAAATTTAATGTCAGACAATTAGGCTTTTGCCAAATAGTAAATGTATGACATATGAAACTCGACCCTCAAAGCCCTGCCGACCTCCCTGCCCAGATTGCCACCGCCATCCGTGATGAAATCATCGCGGGCCGGTTGATTGTGGATGCGCGCCTACCATCCGAGACAGAACTTGCAGAACAGTTCAAAGTGTCCCGCCCCACGGTACGCGAGGCGCTAAAAAGACTGGCAGCCCAATCGCTTATCCGGACGCAGCGCGGCGCCACTGGCGGAGCATTTGTCAACCGCATCAGCTTTCCTGACGCCTATGCCCAGCAAATCACGACCTCCACCCTGCTGCTGTCAATGAACGAGGTGAGTTTCGAGACCGCCTGCGAGGCGCGGTTCGCGCTGGAGAGATCCTGTGCGGCACTGAGCGCTCAGCGTCGGACGGCAGACCATCTTGCGGACATGCGTGCGGAAATACATCGGCAATCCCAACCGGGCCTCACAGACGAAGCCTTCTGCGGCTCGGATGTGGCGTTTCACCGCGCATTGGTGGACGGGGCCTGCAATCCTGTTCTGTCTTACCAGCTTGCCGGTGCGGTCGAAGCAATGCAGCCGCTGATGAACATGATCACCTTCTCTGCCCGTGACCGCGCGCGGATCGTGGCTCTGCACAAGGCAATTGCCGACGCGGTAGAGGCACAGGATGCCGATGCGGTTTTGGGCGGCCTCACAGCGCTTGAGGAGGAAACCCAGACGCTGGGTGCAGGCGTGTTTGCAGCCCGCGCCGCGCAAGACTAGAGGAATTGGCTGGCCGCACACAGCTAGTCCTGAACAATTACCGTCATATTACGCAACCCGACCATTCGCGTCAGGGCAAAGAGCTTGGCCGCGTTATCCGGATGAAGACGAATGCACCCGGATGAGGCCGGCGTACCAAGTTTGCTAATCTCGTTCGTTCCATGGATCGCGTAATTTCCAGTGAAAAAGATCGAATAAGGCATCGGCGCATTGTTATAAAGGCTGGATTTATGATCCCGCGACAGCCATTGGGCGTGCCAAATACCCCGTGGCGTGGCCTTGCCTTCGCGACCGGTCGAGACTTGCCACAAATGGATTTCCTCTCCATCCAAATAGACACGCATTGCCTGCTCGGACAAATCCACATCTGCAACCACCTGCCCTGCATTCCCCTCGCTAGAAGCGAAACTCAGCAGCGACATTATTAGTAGAGTGACGGATAAAATCTTCATTTGAGGAGCACTTCCAACGCGAATCCAAACCATCACAATATATCACGCAACTTATGTTAATCGTGAAAGGCTGAATGCCACCAGCTCAACCAATCGCTTTCCCTCGTCCTTAACCGGATCGTTGTGGCAACCAATGTTGCGCCGGATGCGTTAGACTAAAAAATCGCAACCAAGTAGCGTTCAAGATAACATACCGGAGAGTTAAATGGACTTTGTGACCCTTATCAATTGGGCTTTGGCCCTTCTTAGCATCGGTTTCGGCGCGCTGGGGTGGTTGCGGCCAGAATACACGATGCGCACGCTTGATCTCCGAGACACCGGATCGACAATGGGTACATCAGAAATTCGCGCGGCCTCAGGTGCCTTGTTTGTTGTGGCTGGTTTTGGCGCGCTGCTTTTGGGCACACCGTCCGCCTTTGCGATGCTCGGCTTCATTTGGGGCGGCGGCGCCTTGGGTCGGCTTACTTCGTTGGTTTTGGACGGAACTACACGGCTAAAGTGGATTTTTTTCACCAGCGAGGTCGCAATCGCAGCGATTGCCCTCGGCACGAACCTCTAGGGTCTTGAATTGCGCGCGCCACGCCTCTATCTATGGGATGTCCTTCGGGACTATGGATATAAACGCGCTCGTAATAAGCGGTTCGGACCCGGGGGCGGTACCCGGCGACTCCACCAATAATCCGTCATTTGCGGATCATGGGGTCGAAACAGGATCGACGAACGTCTAAAGGGGTTATGCTTTATCTCGGCTGTCTGCCACCGTTATCGGCGAAAACTGTACAATTGCAAATGACAATCGTGCTCCAATGGCGATGGCCGCGTAAGCGACCGGAACTATTGAAACCTAAGTCCTTACGTTTAGCGACCTAAGGCGGGGCCCGCCGGAGCCT